>Ga0265780_10000075_pt1 | contig 160633 bp, 136 predicted proteins | sample P1T30metagenome_FD_192432 | JGI IMG/M metagenome (GOLD analysis project Ga0265780, IMG submission 192432) | Plant litter microbial communities from East Loma Ridge, Irvine, California - P1 T30 | ecosystem: Environmental > Terrestrial > Plant litter > Unclassified | place: USA: California...
GAGCTGAGCAAGATCCGGCGGAGATAGCCGAGGCACCAGAGGCACCAGAGATAATGGAAGCACCTGAAGTACCAGAGGCGCCGGAAGTGCCAGAGGCACCCGAAGCCCTAGACACACCCACAGTACCTGAAGCGTCCGAGGCTCCCGAGGCTCCCGAAGCGCCGGAAGTGCCAGAAGCACCAGAGGCACCGCAACCACCAGAAGCTGCCGAAGCGCCAGAAGTACCGGATGCGCCCGAAGCACCCGAAGCAGCAGAGGTACCAGAAGTGCCTGAGGCCCCAGAAGCGCCAGAGGTACCAGAAGCACCTGAAGTACCCGAAGCACCTGAAGTACCCGAAGCACCTGAAGTACCAGAAGCACCTGAAGTACCAGAAGCACCTGAAGTACCAGAAGCGCCAGAGGCTCCCGCTGCCCCTCAGGCTCCATCAGTGGTGTCAGTTGGGAGTGATGAGGACGACATCATCGAAGCTTTTACAGTCGAGGATCTATCAGCACCGGAACCAGAGTCCGAGGCCCTTCCAATAACAGTCGAACGGTCGGTGGACGTCGGGCTACCAGATGCGCCTGTCGAAGGAATATCAGCACCAGAAGCCCCTGAGACAATCACACAGCCTGAGCCTATTCCCGAGACTTCATCTACAGATGCCCACATTGAGCCGATAGAAGAGCTCGTCGTAGCTGCCCAAGACAAAGTACCAAGACAGCATGCCGACCAAGAGCAAGAGCGGCTTGAGGCCGAAGCAGCGGCTGCTGCTGAGGCTCAAGAATCTGCCTCGCTAGCGCAGGCCGCCCAACCCCAGGAAGACGCACAGCGAGAAGAACTGAAGAGATTGGAGCAAGAAGCAATCGAGCACGAGAGGTTAGCGAAGGAGGCCGAGGCCAACAGACTACTGGAGGAGCGACGCGCAAGAGAGGCCCAGGAAGAGCTGGAAGCTGCCGAAGCCGTGAAACGGGCTCTGGAAACCATGAGAGCCAAGAAGGAAGAGCAGCATAAGGAGACCGAGAGGCTCGAACAAGAGCGACTGGCCCGTGAAAGGCTCGAGCAAGAGAAGTTAGAGCAGATTGTCGAAGCGAGGAAGCTTCTGGCATTAATGGAAGAAGAACGGAGGGCCGCGGAGATCCAAGAAGAGGCCGAAGCCGCTGCAGTCGCCGAAAAGGCTCGGAAAGAGAAGGAAGAGGTCGAAGCTGCAGCTGCTGCCGAACGTGCTCGACAAGAGAAGGAAGAACTCCGGCAGGAACAATTACGACGTGAGAGAGCCGAAGAGGCTCGAATTGCTAGGAAAGCCCGAGCAGCTGCGGATGTCCTTGCGGAAGAGCAGAGAGAGGAAGCAGAACGGTTGGAACGGCTGGCCCAGGACGAGTCACGTGAGCAAGCCGAGATACCATTCATCGCACGTCGATCCATGATCGAATCAGCACGTGCTCCGTCACCTCCTTCGGGAGTACCTGACATGCACGATCGTTCTCCAGTCTCTGATCGACCGTTTCGATCGTATCGATCTTTCGCGCCACATGCACCGAAGCTTAGAACACACGAAGCGGGTCCAAACCATGCACCGAAGCCTTATGCTGTGGCACAGCTCATTGAGGATAACAGACCTGCGGCCCCGAGCCCGCCAATGAGTAAAGCTCGACCAAGGTATGTGAATTCCATTTCTCAGTCCGGTGAGGTAGTCTCTCGGCGCTTCTTCGGCGGACCGTCAACCACGACGCCGGACCCAAAGCGAACATGCTCGAGATACATAAGGTTCCTGGCCGAACTCTGATGGATTACGATACTAACTACATGTTTCCCTCTAGACACGCTCCCACCTTTGACAGCGACGACGATTCAGATTCTGCTCTAGTACAAAACAGGATAGCGTCGAGGCGTCCATTTAGCGGTGAAGCGCATGAAGTGTCGCGGTCCCACTTAGGCCCACATCAACCACGTAGCGCTTTTGCATCCCGAGTGCCTGTTGAGCCCACCTATCCGGCCCCTCCACCAAATTATCATCCCAGCTACTATGCCCCGCCAGCCCAGCCGCCTCACCACTACCCAGATCATGCCTACGGCATGAGTCAGCAGGGTTATCCCGCGCCTAACCCCAATCCTTACGGCCCTTCGTCGCATTCTTCCTCCCCTCCCTACCAGGAATCATGGAGCCAATACCCACCCGGGTACCCTCCTTATGGCAGCCCACATCATCGACAGGACTCCTCTGGTTCTAGAGACCTTCATTCACATGTTTTAGCCAGTCGACCTGCAATCGAACACGTGTCTGGCGACGCACTCTCACATATCCCGCAGACTGATCTGCACGTTCTACTTGCGCATTACAAAGAGACTCACAACCAACTGCGTGCTAGGGAGGACCTGCTTCGTCGGCAAACTGCTGAGCAAGAGCAGAAACTCCGCGCAAAGGATGGTGAGATTGGTGAGCTGAAGCAGAAGATTCGCAACTTGGAAGACAGGCATTCAGCCGAGGCAACCAGACTACACTTTCAGATCGGGAATCTGGAAGAGCAAGTCAGAGAGCTCCGAGAGCTGATTGCTGAAACCAAGAAAGCTAGAAGAGACGCCGAAGAGACCAAGTTGGTACTGGATGCAGCCATGAGGTCGTGGGAGGACAGGTACAAAGAGCTGGAAGATGTGCATCGCACGCTGGAGAGGACCTCTGCCGAGGAGAGGGAAAGAGCATGGAGAGATTTCGACGAATGGAAGGAGGCCACGAACACGAAACACGATGCGGAGAAGATCGCCCTTGCTATCCAATTCGACAAGAAGCTGAAGCAAGCTGGGCAAGATGCTGCCGAGGCGGCTGAGCTCAGGGCTCAGCTTCAGGCAGCTCTTGACCGAGAGCAAGAACTCATCAGGGAGCGCGACGACCTTCAGAAGATGCGAGAAGACTCAGATCGCCGGGCTGGGGAAGAAGCAGCGAGAGCCGATCAACTGGCGAGAGAGAAGGATGAGCTGATGAACTCGTTCGACCAACTCAGAGCCGAGAGTCAGAGGGAGAAGGAGGTCATCAGAAGCGTTGCCAGCAACCTTGAGTCGGAGAAGTCTAGACTTGAGAAGATGATGGAATGCTATGGTGACATCGCCGAGATCAAGAGCAAGGGCGACAGCTACTAGTAAGTGATTCCCCGTTTTGCACATTCGCTCTTGATGCCGGCACGATGGTAGCAGGGGCTGCATTGCCGCCAGTGTTGGTTGATGGTGGTCGGTTTGGGTGCGCTTCGTTATCCTTCAACGGGCAATGAAGTGCACCGAGATCAGTTGCTTATCTTCTGGCCGGCGGCTGTGATGATGCAACGGAAGCCACCGTGTATTGCCATACACTGTCTTTCTCGTCTACCGCTCGCGTAATGCGATGTTTGTTATCGCGTCCCTTCACTGTCGCTTTGTTCAGTACAGAGTCGCTCGCTAACATCATCGCGTCTAGCCTGGTATCCTTCACTCAGCTTCAAAGGCAAATCATCGATCTTGCTACAACCCATTTCGTTCACCTTCCAGTAAGGCCGCCGCCGGAGGATCTTGCGCAAGTGCCGTCCAACCTACCGTCCTTCCTTGGTGATAGCATTGCCTCCAGACAAGTCCGAACCGCATACATCGCCCACACTGTATCGAAGCTCATTACTTTCCGTGTCTTTGGCCCATTCCTGTTCAGTCTTGGACGCCGCTACGACAAAGCCGACTCTCTTTTCTCCTCGATGAGCCACCACATTCGCGAGAAGAGCACCCGCAAAGAAGCGATTTGGCGACAACAAACACTCCTTGCTGCTTTTACCAGCACTGGCGCGAAGCAGCGCATCAATACTGCTGCCGGAACCGTTGTCGAGGAGATCGTCAACGCTATCCGACACTTTGCTGATCCAAAAGAGGAGGAAGGCATCAAGATCGCCGTGAAGCGCATCGTGAAGGTCGCTGCGGAGACATGGAGATTTGCTCGTCTCGAGCGCGAAATGATCACCGCCGTCATGCCTGCGCTGCACGACGAAGAACATCAATTTACCAGCAACCAGTTCTGGCCAGCTTACAGCCCAGAAACAGGCTCAGCGACGGATGACCCACCTCCTCCTGATTCGCAACGACAATTGTTACTCAGGATCTTCCCGGTTGTATACCGCGAATCGAAGCACGAGATCTTCCAGAACAACGAAGAGCAGCGTGACGAAGGCTGCATTCTCCACCATGGGCTGGCTCTGTATGATGATGCAGAGCCAGTTGTGACGAGAATGGAGGAGCTCAAATCTGCTGGTTTGCCTCCCCATACCACTGCATTAACGAGTCCGACTGACGAGGGCAAGTTTCCGCCGCCGGTACGTAACACCACCCGCGTGTTCACCTTACCCCAGCGTTCCTAGCACCGCTTTCGAGCTTCCTTCACCCAGCCTCTGACAGGCTCGCGATATATCGAGATCTACGTAAGATGAAAAGACTGCTTCAGATCACTTGGCTAACACGCTGGCTTTCCAGGCTTGCCCGCCTCCTCGCGACCCGATACCACCTCCCCCCTCTCCCCCCGCCCCTCGATCTCCGACGAAAGCCGAGACGAATACGGATGAGGAATCTCCAGTGTCACGTCCGATGTCACCGGAGAAGCCAGAGAAGCCCAAGAAGCTCTCGGCTATCGAGCGAGCGTTGAACCTCTTCTCTAATCCTTCCTCGGATGACAAGATGAAGCCTCCACCTCCAGGCTCTACCTTCTCACGTCCGCCGGCGCCCCCGACGTCCGTGTTTACGTCGCCCAGGAACTTCATTGGCATGCCCGTCGAGAGTTTGGCTCCCTCACATGCTCCGAGTGCAAGGAAGAAGCCCCCGCCACCACCGCCGAAACCTGCGTCGAAGCCTGACATACCTTCAACGGCTGCAGAAATCGCGGAAGCCATACGCCATCGCCAGTCTGTGGAGAGCGCGATCCTACCGCCGTCCTTCTCGCGGACTACGACGGATGACACTATCCACGAGCATCCCGATTCGCGAGCTCCTACGCCGGTAGACACGGTGTCTCACATGTTCGATGCCATCGATGAGATCGAAACGCTGGTGCCCCAACGTACGCGAACTACGTCTACCTCTACCACGCATTCGCGACGCCGCTCTACGCACACTCGCCGATCTACCGAACATGCCATCGAGGACGAGCTGTTTGACATCACTCCTCGACCGGATCACACTCGCAGAAAGAGCGGTTATGCGGCAAGCATTCGCACGACTAAGTCTGCCGATACCGAGCGCACTGATCGAAGTGAGCGCACCGACAAAAGTGAGCGCACCGATAAGAGCGAACGTACCGAAAAGAGTGAGCGGACAGACAAGAGCGAACGAACAGACAAGAGCGAGCGAACCGAGAAGAGCAGCCGCAGCCATCGGACAGAGAAGAGTGACCGTTCGGATAAAACCGAGCGCGAAAAGGCTCGTTATGTGTACGAGACGCGTGGTGCTGCTATGAAAGCTTTATATCCCAACACTCCGGTGAAGGGCTCCCATGGCAGCGCTAGACACTCCGAGAAGAGTGTGAAGAGCGAGAGAAGGAAGGAAAGAGGCAGCAAGGACTCAACCAAGGAATCAAACTTGACGAGAGAATCCCGAGAGTCGAGAGAGGCCAAGAGAGAATCACGAGAGGTCAAGAGACAAAGGAGTATCTCCGATGCTGGCACATGGGATACCAACAGCATCATGACTCACGACTTTGCGCCTACAACCATCACGACCAACGCACCCTATCCTTTCATGTACGACTCAAGACGAGACTCGAAAGAGTTGAAGCGAGAGTCCAGGGAGATACGGCGGCAACGCAGCATCTCTGACGCTGGCACTTGGGACACGAGCACTGAGATCAGTCAGCGTCCTCCACCGACCACGGTCTCGACCAACGTTCCCTATCCTACAGGAATGCCTTGGGAGCTGAAGCGATCACGAAGCATTTCCGACTGCGGTACCTGGGACACCAGCAGTGAGGTCACTCAACGTGCGCCTCCCACAACCGTATCGACCAATGTGCCCTACCCTATGGAACAACACGTGGACGAGTCGGAACGATGGTCTATGCCACCACCTCGCAACTCAATGAGGATGGAGGTCTCCGACGATGAAGTGTCTGACACTGGGACCTGGGATACCAACACTGAGATCAATACCCACCGTGCTCCCCCTACGACCGTGTCTACGAACGTGCCCTACCCTTCCTACAACGCTCCTTCTACAATTATCTCTACCAACACCCCTCGTTTCACACAGCCTCCTCGACAGCTACGCCGACCCAGCGTGTCCGACGATGACGCGTCTGATGATGACGTCTCCGACACTGGGACGTGGGACACCAATACCGAGATCACTACTCATCGCGCGCCTCCCACGACCGTCTCCACCAACGTCCCCTACTCAAGCATAATGCACCGCCAGCTGAGAAGGCTGAGCGGCAGCGATACCGGCACATGGGACACCGCTAGTGAGGTCACTCAGCGTGCGCCTCCCACAACAGTGTCCACCAACGTCCCCTACCCCTCCGCGCAATTCAGCGACCTTGGCCCATCGAGCTACCCACCCGGCCCCTTCGAGCAGCTCAAGCGAGTCGAGCAACTCCGAAAGCAGCACGAGCACCACAGTTTCTCTGACGACGGGTCTGACTCCGGCACCTGGGACACAAGCAGTGAGATCACTCACGCTAACAACGGGCCTGCTACTGCTACGCAGGTGTCCCAGAATAAGTCCTACCACCGTTCTGAAAGGCCGAGGGCACCAAGGAGACAGACGAGCCCGGCTATTTCCGAGGCGGGGACGTGGGATACCAACAGTGTGATTACGAATAACGATATGAAGACGACTGTTTCGACGAATGTGGGGTATGCTTCTGAGCGAAGATCTCGATAGGTGGATGCGAGCATTGTGTGTGAAGACGGTCTAAACGGTCCGCGTGACACGGCTTTTTTCTATGAGTTACTGCTATTGCGCTTTGTTTCTTTTTGTTTTCGCTTTATGCGTATGGCCGCAGCTACGCAGTATTGTAGGAGCTCATGTTGATGATGCAGACGAAGGATGAACACGAGTGAGGATATATATGGATTACGGCCGAGCAATGCATGATGAAGAGTCTCGAGATGGTTGCATTTCTGTAGCAGGGCGTTCTGGTTCCTTGCTTGTTTGATTCGAAGTAGACGAGCTTGTAAGATAGTTATCATATCATCTGTTTTCAAGTGCAAAATACTGCTCTCATGATGGGATTGTGTGACGAAGTTCGTGTGTCTTTAGTTGTGCCTGGCAAAGTCATTGCTGGGACGCGTAATTCTATACTCGATTCCAGAGCCTTAGAATCCCCAAAAGGTATTCTGGTCTAGGAATTGTGCTCTCGTACACGCGGAGGTCTTGGTGGTGCCACCAAAGAAAGTGAAGGAAAGCTCCAAAACGCCGAGGCTAGCCCGAACATCAATCGCGCTCGAAGCTCAAGCTGCCAAGTCGCTCTCAAGAAAGTCCAACTTCCCATCTCAACACCACAAACAACAATTCTCACCTCCTTCAACCGCGCCAATTCGCGTCAAACACCCAGAAGAACTCATACCGAGCTCCACAAATGGCAGAACCATCTTCCAACCCAGCGGTCGCAAACCCCGACATCGATCCGGCACTCACAAATGGCGAGGCGCAACAAGCACCTACAGACCAACCCGCAGATGTAGAAATGGCAGATTCAGGCGCAGCACCAGTGGTAAGCGGCCCCTATATATCAGCAACCCGAACCCTCACTAACACACCCTTCAAGCCCACCACCCTCGACGCCTCAGCCTCAACAACCACCCACCAACCCAGCGTACAAACCGTCCCGCCCACACCCTCCACCTCAACCCCAGCACCGCCCTCCGCACCAACTCTACCGACCGCTACCACAGCGCCGACACCTACGCCCGCAGCCTCATCGCGCAACTCACCACACCCGACTGCGCAAGCGCCTACACAACCCATTCCACACGGCAGTCCCACGCGGGTGTATTTGAATCAGCATGTGACGCCGCATTTGCTCGAGGCGATGAAGCATCTTGCTACTGCGGAGCCGGAGAAGCCGCTCAAATGGTTGAGTGAGTTTTTGGCGGGGAAGAGTAGGGAGATTGAGGGGACATGATGGGCTCGTGGAGGATGAGTGATGGGATGACGGGCTAGGGAGGAGTTGAGCACGGCATATTTGGGACGCATACAATAAGGCCATGTATATGGGCGGCCGCATGGGGAGCTGTCGCTCAGTCACTCGTGGGCGAGAAGGAGACTGTCATACACATGCGTGTTTGGGCGGTGAGCTTCGCGATCTGTTTGTCAAGCTTGACTATTGAACAGGCAGCATGGTTTTGAAGAGCAAGCGACATGGGACGACTTCAAGCGCATGGCAGATGTTCACCAAAAGTAATAAGACGGCGTCAGGATGATACCCAAGTCAAGCAGCAATACAACAAGTAAATTCCAGACTTTGACACTTTCAATGCAAATTGGGTATAATTCAATTCGAGGTGATGCTTTTGATTGATTCATTCCATATCGTGATCCTGCTAGGTATCCGCAAAGCATCCATGCCCGTGAAACTCCACTTAAATGTCTACCATGACGACTACCATCCACACCAATCCGACATCTGCTTATGCGACGAGGGTAGAGGCGGTGGCGCTCTCGTACCTCCAGGTAGGGGGGAGGGCACCGACGGTCTTGTAGTAGCGGGAGAGCTGAAGATGATTAGCACGTGTTCTTCCACACGATTCAGTCGAGCAAACTTACACGGTGGATACGGGACTCGATGAGAATGAGGCGGAACTTGGAGTCGCGGTCCTTGCGGTTGGTCTGAAGGTGCTTGCGGACGGCAACGGCCTTCTTGATCAACATGTAGAGGTCCTCTGGGATGTCGGGGCTGAGGCCTTAAGCGCAAAATGTTAGCCTAGACCAACAAATGCAGTTTTGTATAGCGCGCAGATGCTCACGAGGAGCAGAGCTGTGTTGACATGCGCTTTCATGTGTATAGGGCAATCGTACCGTTCGACTTGAGGATTCGGAGGATCTTGTTGCCGGTGACAACCTTGACCTGAGCGACACCGTGCGAGTCACGGAGGATCTCACCAATCCTGCGATTGTGTTAGCCGACCAATTCCGTGTGTATTCCTTTCCAAGCGGTTGTCTTACTGAGATGGTGTAGCACCCTTCTTCGCGAGCTTGCAGATCTGGTCGACAACCTGCTCGGGGGTGGTCTTCAACCACGCCGGGGGGCTGCGGGAGTAGGGGATGGCGGAGGCTGATATGCCCTTTCCGTTGCTGTGAAGACGACCCATATTGAATGAATGTTCCGGATGGCGACCTGGTCGATTAGTACGGAGACGTGGTGGTGGGCTTGTCGTGGGTTGAAGTTCGCGATCGAAGACTCCAATTTCTCGCGGCTCGGCTAGGTCTGTGGTGGACCGTGCGCGGACTAGCGTCAAAGCTCCTGCCTGACAAAAAGTCTGCGGCGACCAACCTCGTCCTCAACACCTCACGATGTCAAAACATTGACCTTGGCGTGCAAGCGCGATTGTCCCGGCTATGTTGAAGCTAGATGATCGCGCATCAGATTACGATTGATATCTTTTCGGAATTGCTTACCCTAAGCCAGCTACAGCAGCTCACTCCCAACGTAAGTTCAACCCAGTTCCTCCCTTCCATCACAATTATGAGATCCAGTGCATTCGACGCCTCTTATTTTAGGCGGGGTTCTTCGGAACTTCGCCGGTGCATAAATCTCTTATCTGAAAAGTGTCATCTCTGCTTTACTGCATGAAATCTTGCGAGCGACCAGTGCTGACAAGAAATAGACATACAGATCACCTCTACTTGCGCTTCCTCCTGCATTCACTACTCGGTATGTACTTCTGCCGTTTTCTTCATCGCACAATGATGACAACCCATACTTTTGGCACCTCTTATTTTAGGCACACCCGTAAGGGCGTTGCCAGTGCATTCAACTTATACTCTGATTTGCGATCTTATCAACTTCTTTATTTACATGATACTTTACTGGCGACATGGACTTACAAGAAGCAGTTTTCAATTACATTAGGTTGTTGTCGCCTTCAGCCTCGGTCAGATCGCACTTTCTTGTTGACTCACGCGTACGCGGTTTCTCGTACACTGCTCGTGGCTTCCGCATGCTAGATGTCGTCACGCCATAGTCAAATATATCAATAATAATACATCCATTGATCCTGTGCCAGCTCATCACAACCCTACCTCACTCCAACGTTTTCTTTCACGCTTCATACACATCCCGCAACCCATTGCTCGTACAATAGCCTCTTTCAATTATTCAGCATGAAGCATACAATACTAAGCGCAGTCATCCTCCTCCCCCTCGCCTACAGCAGAACCGCCAAAGAGCTATGTCGCGGTACCGCTGAACTATCCTCTGATGGCAACTGGTACTGTTCTGAGGTCTGGGCCATCACCTACCGCAACATCAGCCAGCCTGGTGCCTATAATCGGACCACTACAGTCGATCCAAAGACTGGTATTTGTGGTCATGAACGTGTCAACTATCCTAGCGCAGGACCACTGACACCATTGTTCGGACAAGTATAGTTTGACTCGGGCTCCAGTTGTTACATGGCTGACAGGATCAGGTGTCGATGCACCTTCGCGGGCCGATGAACGTCTCTCAACTCGCCGTATACCAACTACCTGGTGACGCGCGCGCTATGGGGAAGCGAACTACAGTACCTTTCTACAACCGTCGGCGATCGTTGGAGCAGCCAGAGACACCAGTGGCAACTACTATGCTGACACAGTCGACGTCCTCTGGCCGGCCCAACCTTTTCAACAGGGATGCATGCACCACATCGTCCAGCTGCGTCTCGACGACAGTAACACGGACGGTGACCGTAAAGGCGCCCTGCCCCCCGACTGGTACTGCACAGTCTGGACCAAACACAACCTACATAGGTCCTCCACTGCCGTGCTTGCCCACGTCTGGTGCTCAATCGATCTCTGGCTCTACACTTCCAGATCCGAACTGTACTTGCGTTGAAAACGAAGAGCCCGAACCCATCTTTCAGCGACCCAACGGGCAGGTTTACGTCAGTCCAACGCCAACGCTAAAACATGCACCGGAAACATCATCGACACAGGACACGCTACCAGTGTCACAGCATCCAGATGGACAGCCCTTCGAGGTCCCTTCACCCTCATCATCATCACCGCAAGACACATTACCAGTGTCCCAGCGTCCAGACGGACAGCTCTTCGATTCCCCTTCGCCCTCACCGTCATCAACACAAGACATACTACCGGTGTCGCAGCTGCCAGACGGACAACCTATTCAACTCCCCTCGCCCTCGCCATCATCAATGCAAGGCATATTGACGGTGTCTCAGCGCCCAGATGGACAGCCTATCGTACCCTCGCCTTCACCATCATCACCACAAGAGACGCTACCAGTATCGCAGCGACCGGACGGACAGCCTTTTGACATCCCTTCGCCCTCACCGTCACCTCCACAAGACCCATTACCAGTATCACAGCGTCCAGATGGACAACCTTTTGACATCCCTTCGCCCTCGCCATCGCCCGTCTCGAAGAGGCAGGGTTCAGATTGGAAGCGGATAGCATACTACACGTCTACATCACCGGCTCAAGCCACCGGGCTCAGCTTTATGGCTAACCTGGGTGATCCTCAAAAGTCTGGTACTTTTGACTAGTGAGTGTTTTCTTGTTCCAGAAGTTTCGAAGCTGACATGTTCAGTGCATTTGGAAACTCGCTCAGCTACGTCACTCCCCGGGGTGACAAAGTAGCAGCTGAGAGTCAGCCGTTCGAAGGCACGCTAAAGACGTCTGAGAACGAAATCGTGGTCCTTTCCGATAAAGAGTGTGACGCAGACTGTCCGTACTGGAGACCCGACGCGACATCTCACTACGGCTGGTCAGGCTCCTCGAAAGCCTTCTTCATCGAATTCCAAATGGACCACTACGACAACGTAGGCACGGACCAAGGCCTCCTCTCTGACGCCCCGGCTTACTGGTTCCTCAACGCAGCCATACCTCGCATCCTCCAGTACGGCAACGACCGCAACAACATTCCCTGCTCATGCTGGTCAACCGGCTGTGGCGAGTTCGACGCATTCGAGCTTCTCAGCAAAGGCGCCGAACGCGCAAAGTCGACTATACATCGGCAGGGCAATCTAGAGGGTGGTGACTCCAACTACTTCAGCAGACCAGTAGGGAAGAAGATGAAGTTTGCGGTTGTTTGGCACTATCCTCACATCACGGCATTGGTGTTGGACGACGACTTTGACTTTTCAGAGAGCATGTCAAATGATGCGATTCAGAAGTTGGTGGCATACGATCCGGATAGCTGGGTGCATTCTCTGTATGCTATTGGGGACTGAGGTGGATGTTTTTTAGGCCTGGAGGATTGAGATATTCGTGTGAAGACATCTTACATGCAACCATACACCTAGCAGTACAACCGAAGTGCTCTTGCACAAGAAGACCATTTTCTTTTATTCCCGATGCGTGAGACTGGCGACCGAGGCAGGCTCACACGTGATGTAACAATCATCTGAAGACGGACATGGGCGATGCAGCGGAGTGGGCCGGCGATTGGGGTGGTGGCAAGCTGACGGATAGGCCTGCCCAAGCGGGCACGAGAAACCGAGGTCTGTTCGCGACTCAGAGTCCGTGAACGACGACCAGCCGCATCCCGGCCGACAACATTGCGCATCTACTCATCGCCTCCATTACCGTCTACACCCAACGTCGCGTCTTCGCATCTAAACCATCGCCCAACTTACTGCTCACGTGCAGCCACTGTCGACGCGGATCCGCCCCTTGAGCGATTGCCAGTCTCGGCCGGCGCAGTTTCCCCGCAAAAACTCGCTGCCCCGATCGCCGCGAATTGCCAGCCTCCCGACGTTTGCTGACGACATCCGCCATCGTCTCTGCAAAGTCACTTTCTGTACTGCGCACATAGCGCGGAGGAGGTACACACTGAAACATGTCTGCGCCATCGCCGCCAAAGCCCTGGGAGACGAGCAATGGCGCGACGAGTGCCTCGGTTGGTGAGTCCGCCAGCCATCCGATACGTCAGGGACGCCGCGACTAACAACAACACAGGCCTCACTGGATCGAATAGCAGCACAGCACCCACCTCAACAGCCACATCCTCGAGTGCGCCTCCACTACCATCCGTACCAGACTCACTCAGCACCGTCGCGAACCGCAACGCGTCCAACTACTCGAGCATGAACAACCGATACGGCTCCCCCTACAGCAGCGGATATGGTGGAATGAGCAGCTACAGCTCGCCCTACTCCAGCATGGGGGGTGGCTACGGCTCCATGTACGGTGGAATGGGCGGTATGGGTGGCATGTACGGCGGCATGGGAGGTATGGGCATGGGCATGGGCGGAATGTACGGCGGTATGGGAGGCATGCAGGGCGACCCAAACAGCAGCCTCACGCAGTCCTTCAGCCAGAGCACAGCAGCGACTTTTCAGTTGATTGAGAACATTGTCGGCGCATTCGGCGGCTTTGCCCAGATGCTTCAGAGCACATATATGGCGACACATTCGTCATTCTTCGGTACGTCCGCCCCTTTCCAACTTTCAGCGATATGCTAACATCCTCAGCCATGGTATCTGTAGCAGAGCAGTTCGGAAACCTACGACAAACGCTTGGCTCGGTATTGGGCATCTACACAATAATGCGATGGATACGGACGGCAATCGCAAAGCTCACCGGACGACCCCTACCAGCAGATGCGACCGCCCTCACCCCCGCGAGTTTCGCAGCCTTCAACGGACGTATGCCCGACGGCTCGCCAGCTCCCGCAAAGCCTTCCAAGAAGCCATTTATCGTTTTCATGCTCGCCGTTTTCGGTCTCCCCTACCTAATGGGCAAACTCATCAAGGCGCTTGCGAGATCACAAGAAGCCCAAGAGCAACAGAAGATGCTAGAGAACCCGCAAGCAGGACAGCCCCTCGACCCCAACAAGCTCGAATTCTGCCGCGCGCTCTACGACTTCACACCCAACGCCAACATGCATGCAATGGACTTGTCGGTGAAGAAGGGAGACATGGTTGCTGTGCTCAGCAAGAGCGATCCCATGGGCAACGCATCAGAATGGTGGAGGTGCAGATCAAGAGACGGACGCATGGGCTACCTTCCGGGCATTTACCTCGAGCCTATCCAGCGCAAGACACCCGCACAGATTACTAGTGGAAGCCAGGCCGGAAGCCCAGCTGGTAGCAGAACACAGACAATGACGAACAGCAGCGCCGCGAGCAGGACTGCCACCATGACCGGAGCCCCAGCACCAGTACCAGAGAAGGTTGGTCCGAAGGTGGATAGCAAGGCGGGCGATATGGGTGTTGAGAGTTTCCAGAAGGGCGCCTTTTACTCGTAGGCCTCGAGCGTCGTTCTTGAGCGTATTCTTCTTGGTTCTACATCGCGTTTATAGTAATGATTTCCGTTGCAGTGTCTTCTGCAGGTGTGTACAACTTGGCTAGGAAAAGCTACGGTATGGCGTATGGCGCGAGAGATATCACGGGTCAATACTATTTCGAATATTCAACAAAATATCCATTACCAGCCGTGGCTCAGATTCGTGTTGCTACATGCACAGTGTTAAATGTTGATAGATAGGTACTCACTAAGGCGAAATATACTTCTACGTCAATGATAATTTGGGTGGATGCGGTATAGACTACAGATATCTCTAGTGCCATCTAGTATTGAAGAGCATGGTTGGTGAACTACGAGGATGCCCAGATGGTTCACAGCAAAATGTACCTGGATAGCCGCGTTCCGCCCTGGCGCGCCGCGTGAACCAACCTTCGCAACAAAGCCGAGCACCGAGACATCAGGCAGCGACCGCGCAAACAATTCACACGTCCTATCACCTCTACCTCGTGCCTTCCAGCCTCTTCCCTGTCGCTCACTCCAATTCCACGATCGAACTTCCTGGCCGCTACTTAATCCTGGGCTGCTACCTGATACGCGCGCGGTTGCCCCTCCCCCACACGTTGTCCATTCCACCTGCAGGGTCGCAGCTTGTCCATAAGCTTGTGAGCTGTTCAGCTACCTCGGAACGAAACTACGATACACGTCATTCACTCTGCGTCCTCCCAGGATACATTGTTAGCTACATATACCCACGCGTACACCCCAGGTTGAGAGGCGCACTGCTGCTGCACATCTCGAGATGTTCGCGTCGAAAAGGTTAGGCAAGGTATGTTATCACGGTCTTGAGCACTGAGATAGAGCTTGAGTGCAATGCAATGTATGTAAGGATCTAGAGGCTAACACATATTATAGGAGCTCGCAAAGGTACCGTAATCCTCTCGTACATTGTTCATCGCCCGTCGAAGCACGTTGCTGCCCACCAGACGCCTACAAACTCCACGTATCGACGCGCGGAAGCCTACACACACAATATGGCCACGATGTGAAGGCAACGGATATGGAGATTCACACACGGAGGGACAGAGCCGCTAACACAGCGGCGTATAGATGCACGAAAAACTCCCGCCAGGCATAACTCTCATTAAGGCTGACGACTTCCAAACCTGGCTCATGGACATTCAAGTTATGGACTCGAATCCGTTGTACGCGGGCGAAACGTATCGGTTGAAATTTAGCTTTACTCCGCAGTATCCTATTGAGGTACGTGTTCCAATATCCGCAACCTCCCCCAAACCAGACCTCGCTAACCCTCCTCCCCACAGGCCCCCGAAGTAATCTTCCTCCGCGACGAAACCCACCCCATACCCTGGCACCCGCACATCTACTCCAACGGCATCATCTGCCTCGACCTGCTCGACCGCTCCGGCTGGTCCCCCGTCCACAACGTCGAGAGCGTGTGTGTCAGTCTTCAGAGTATGCTGACGAGCAACACGAAGAAGGAGAGGCCGCAGGGAGATGAGAACTTTGTGAGGTATAACACTCAGCGGCCGAGAGATATTAATTTTGTCTTTCATGATGAGACGGTCTGAGGGGTATGGAGGGAATGGGGTGGGCATTTGGGAAAGGGATTAGATGGACTAAAGCATGGAATTGGTGTTTAGGGCGTTCATGGTATGGCCAAAGGGAGGGGATATGGGATTGGATATGACGCTACGGCAGATTTCATGATCACCGAATATGGACAGCGATACTCTGTGTGCAGCTTTGACTTCTCCTCCAATTCGTGGAAGTCGCTCGCTATTGAGAGACATACTGTCGCATTTGATGCTACTCCTATCAAGCAGCACTGTGTATCATTGTCAAAAGTTCTCAACAAGGAATGCGGCCGTCTTCTACCTTGAGCTTCTACGAATGCAGATTCTCGGTGGTGTTGTGAAATCTATAACTTGGTTCAGCTTGCCGCCTACATCATCTCCCCGAACCGAACTACGCACCATTCTCAGATCATGTGGTCTTCACTACACCTTTTTCCCACGTAGAATCGTTGATCCGCTCACTCTTAGTTCAACTCTAAGTGCCATTTCAGAGGAGAAGAACCTTACATACCTACTTGACCCTATCGAATGCAACCACAATACACCATCTGAGAAGCTCGGGCAGATAGCTACTCTAACACGCGAGATGAACCTCAGGTATCAGAAGATGTACTCCAGACAACAGAGAACACGCCATCACAGATTTCAAGGCACCTCAGAAGACCCGGAACGTACGCCAGCTGACAAAAGGCTATTGTGGTGACACTGAGAACGATGCAGAGGAGCTAGAGGAAGAGGCAGAGTCGTAGCTCTAAGAACTTGTCAAAGAAGACAGAGTTCGCGAAGCTTCTAAAGAGAACGCAAAGCACTATCCTAAGACCTACGTCAGCTAACAAAAGGCTATTGTAGACAAGAATTTTCATTGACATGGATGTAGCGTTGTGGCACATTACGTGATCGGCATTGGCACATGGTAGTATCCGTTAGTAAATTCCAGTTTGTTGAATGAGTTACCACAGGCTTTCCATCTACACCCGTTTTACGCACTGGTGCTGAGTCATGATATCGGCAAACTCAGCTCTCTGACTGCAGGCTCTCAGACTTGTACCAAATAGCGCGGTCCCCACCACCCTTGTTCCTCGTCAATCACAACCTCCTTGACATACCAGTGATGTTTCAACAGGCCCGTTGTTCTTAAGCCAAACAACTGCTGCGACACGTTGTCTCCCCCTTCCGCCGGGGTGCTAGAGGTCGTTATGTTGAATTCCGCCTCGCCGTGTTTACGTCCGTTGTTGTCAGTCCATTCTTTCTCATCCTCCCAGTAGTCACCGCACTTATGCTTCATAGCTTCGCATGCCGCCCACGCGTCATGCGCCGTGCCCAATATGTTTGTTTCGACGATCCTATTGCCACAGTCGTCGATGGCCAGGAAAACAGTGTTAGCAAAAGTTGTAGACGTGCCAACTATATCGCTGTGCTGCGGGACGATTTTGATAGCTCCATCGTCGCCATGATATTTCACAATCCTGGGCTTAGAGACATCAGGTATTTGCACGTAACGTGGTGCAATCCTTTCGACAAGGGCGACGGCTAGGGCTTGAGTGGAGAAGACGCCGAGGACGCGGGGGATGAATATGGCAAAGAGTTTGCCTGCGCTGCTGACAATGTAGTAAGGTTGGCTGCTAGACATTGTGGTTTGTGGTAGTTGGTGAGATGGTTGCACGGGATCTCTGGGACTAGGGAAGTTGATATAGAAAAGGGTTTGGAACCCCTTGGAAGAAGGAGATCGGAGGGTATCAAACTGGGAGTTGCAAACATTAGTATGCCGGCTCCAGGAGGATCCATAGGTAGAAGTGTGAAGCTGGCCATGGGCATGATGTATCGCGAAGATTGTCGTGGTCTTTGTTCCGGAACCCATGGAAGTGAGAAGAAGGGCAATAAATTGGCCCATTCATGAAGACGGCGTCTTAAGTAAGCAATTTGGTCCACGACGCTGGATAACTACCTTGATACTCAGCACTCCAAAGATTTCTGAGATCATGCCGGTAGACGCATACTGTGTAGGCCCCCTAAGCTGGGGCGGATGGATGTAAGCCACAACGAAGATAGCCAGAATTTTGGATCTTGCGGCCATTGATCTGACCCGAGGGGACAGCACGATTGCCTAACTTTAAGAAAGGCTTGTTGGGGTCAGTCTGCTAGACAACTACCGTACCACTCAATGTTCCAAATTATTTTCAGATGATAGCGTCGGGCGTGTACCGGCGTGGATTGACAAGACTGAGGACGATATAGGCAGGTCTTGTCTCAAAACCTCCCACTAACTGTCAAAGCTTGGCTGCGGGGCACCTTCTCAATGTCACGGTCCGGACTGTTTTCTTTCTCAGCGGGCCGAGGCTTGAAGGTATATCGATGTTGGATGGGTGGTTTTTCATTGAGTATCGATAAGCGCCGCGCCAGGTTAACCGAGTCTGCCTAGCGTCATTCGCCGACACTACGAGAGATCCCTGCCAGGCCAATTTTTCTCTGATCGCTCGCCTTTAAGCAAGCGCGAAAAAGATTCCCAACCCTCTTTTCCACCTTCTCTCCAACACCTTCCTGCTCTTCAATTTTTCAGGTTGTTCCTTATACACATACCGCAATCATGAGCGACGAAGTCTACGAGGGTGCCATCGGCATCGATCTTGGTGCGTAATATTCGCGAATTACCCCACAGTGGGATGCGTGTGTGCTAACAATATCGCAGGCACCACCTACTCTTGCGTTGCCAACTACGAGGGCACCAATGTCGAGATCAGTATGCGCCCGCCACTTCTGCTATCAGAGACCATTGTCTAACAATGTTTGCCCACAGTCGCCAACGAGCAGGGTAGCTTCACCACCCCCTCGTTCGTGTCCTTCACCAGCGAGGAGCGTCTCATCGGTGAGGCGGCCAAGAACCAGGCTGCTATGAACCCCGAGAACACCGTCTTCGATGTCAAGTGAGTTCTGCCGTTCAATCGTCGCACGCGCACGATCAGCCGACTGACTTTCGCAGGCGTCTCATTGGTCGCCGATTCGAGGACGAGACCGTCACAAAGGACATCAAGTCATGGCCATTCAAGGTCGTTGACCAGGGCGGCAGCCCTCTCGTCGAGGTTGAATACCTCGGTGAGACCAAGCAGTTCTCTCCCCAGGAGATCTCTGCCATGGTTCTCGTCAAGGTAAGATCTGCGCACACACCAGCATGGCGGGGCAATGGCTAACAAAATCAACAGATGAAGGAGGTCGCTGAGACCAAGCTCGGAAAGAAGGTCGAGAAGGCCGTCATCACCGTTCCCGCCTACTTCAACGACAACCAGCGTCAAGCCACCAAGGACGCCGGTGCCATTGCTGGCCTCAACGTTCTCCGTATCATCAACGAGCCTACCGCCGCCGCTATCGCTTACGGTCTCGGTTCCGGAAAGTCTGACAAGGAGAGGAACGTCCTCATCTACGATCTCGGTGGTGGTACTTTCGATGTGTCTCTTCTCCACATCCAGGGTGGTGTCTTCACCGTCAAGGCTACCGCCGGTGACACTCACTTGGGAGGTCAGGACTTCGACACCAACCTCCTTGACCACTTCAAGAAGGAGTTCACAAAGAAGACTAAGAAAGGTATGAGCAATGCACCCTGGAGCCTTCATTAACCTCGGGTGGTCTACTTTTCACTCTTCCAGCCTGATGTAGGCTGTAACGCTGTTTAGGTGTTGCTGTCATTGTTTTCTCTGAGGATGAAGCTAACTCCCACATAGACATCAGCGGTGACGCCCGTGCCCTCCGTCGTCTCCGGACTGCTTGCGAGCGTGCCAAGCGTACCCTCTCCAACGCCACCCAGACCACTGTTGAGATCGACTCGCTGTTCGACGGTGAGGACTTCAACGCCAACATCACCCGTGCTCGTTTCGAGGACTTGAACCAGAAGGCCTTCGCTGGCACTCTGGACCCCGTTGCCCAGGTTCTCAAGGACGCCGCCATCGCCAAGGACAAGGTTGACGAGATCGTCCTTGTTGGTGGTTCCACCCGTATCCCCAAGATCCAGAAGCTCCTCAGCGACTACTTCAACGGAAAGAAGCTCGAGAAGAGCATCAACCCCGATGAGGCCGTTGCCTACGGTGCCGCCGTCCAGGCTGGTATCCTCTCCGGAAAGGCCACCTCCGCCGAGACTGCCGACCTCCTCCTTCTCGATGTCGTTCCCCTCTCCCTTGGTGTAGCCATGGAGGGTAACATCTTCGCTCCCGTCGTTCCCCGCGGTCAGACCGTCCCTGTACGTATTGCCTTTGCTACAAAACCTGACATCTGCTGACTTCATTTCTAGACTATCAAGAAGAGGACGTTCACTACCGTAGCCGACAACCAACAGACTGTGATTTTTCCCTTACCTACTGTATGCCAGACAAATACTGACTTCATTTTCAGGTTCAATTCCCTGTCTTCCAGGGTGAGCGTGTCAACTGCGAGGACAACACCTCTCTCGGAGAGTTCACCTTGGCCCCGATCCCGCCTATGCGCGCAGGCGAGGCTGTCCTTGAGGTTGTCTTCGAGGTTGACGTCAACGGTATCCTGAAGGTCACCGCCACCGAGAAGACCTCCGGCCGCAGCGCCAACATCACCATCTCCAACGCTGTTGGTAAGCTCTCGTCTGCCGACATCGAGAACATGATCAACGACGCCCAGAAGTTCAAGTCCTCCGACGAGGCCTTCAGCAAGAAGTTCGAGTCAAGGCAACAGCTTGAGTCCTACATCTCCCGCGTTGAGGAGATGATCTCCGACCCCACCACATCCATCCGCCTCAAGCGTGGCCAGAAGGAGAAGATCGAGTCTGCTCTCTCTGACGCCATGGCTCAGCTCGAGGTTGAGGACGCCCCCGCTGATGACCTGAAGAAGAAGGAGCTTGCGCTCAAGCGCACTGTCACCAAGGCCTTCTCCACCCGATAAGCGCATCACATGACAGCAGCGCCACAAGGGCGTGCAGGAAGGAAGGAAGGGCGCACGTGCAGGATACCCAGACTGCGAGCTGCGAACGGAGTTTCATCTATTGCGGCATTTAACGATAGACTTGGTGTGTTTGGTTCCTTATCTTTCATGGGTTCCCGGTATTCAGGAACGCGGAAAAGTCTTCTTTGTACTTTCACGACGATGCCTGACGAAACGATCGTAATGGATGTTCTGCAAAAGTATGCCAGCGGTCAATGTCTCTTATGTAACTCACGAGGTAGCTACATGAAGAGAGTGGAAAGGAAATTGAAATGACTTCACTGAATATATCTTCGCCGTGCTGCTTGATGTGACGGCTACGTTGTTATGTTTGCCACCGATGGCCTTTGCGATGAGTAGCGAATACCTCCCAGCTCTATCGTGGTTCTGTGCTATCATCCACTTCCAACACACTCCGAATCACATCAGACTGCATCATGACACTTGGCTTGCCGCTGCCGCTATCACTGAGTATCTCCAGGCCGTATCATAATCGACATCTTGACGAGATGATGGGTCCATGTATTCGGTAACTTCGCTAGCGTTCTTGACTGTCAGTAGTGGGTCGATACCAAAACCACCTCATATCGGAGGCGGAAGTGGGGGGGCTGCAACATATCGAACAGTCCAGGCGCGGATGGGAAGTCATTCATGTGGAAGACGTCAGACAGACCAGAGTAGGAAGGCAGGTGGTAGAGTAGGCAGGGATGAACGCAAGAGCCAGAGTTGAGACGGGCTCGGGCCAGAGTTAGGACGAGCATAGTTGCTATGTGGTTTTCGACGGGAGAGGATAGGAGCACCAGGAGAAAAGAAATGGCCGCTCTCAAGAAAAAGGATTCATTAAGAGAGTTCATATCGACACCTACGCGCTATCACATACCGCCACCTCAAGCCTTGAACCTCTGCTTCTCAATCGCACTCCCCACCAGCCCCTCCCCCTTGACCACATTCGTCGCACAAACGACAATTCTACTGCCCCTGCCCTCCCCACCACTCTCCTTCAACTTCTCACCGACAAACCTCAACGCCGCAATCTCAGCCCTCGTAACACCGCCCAGGAAGAACACAACGATGGTCTTGTTCTTCTCACCTGCACTTCCATTCAACAGCTGCCGCGCCTTGACGGCCTTCTCTTCGCCCTTCTGCGTCTCATCGAAGGTTGCGCCGCGGATGTATTTGCTAGCGTCGTCGAAGATGCGGAGGCCTTGGGCGAGGGGGTTAGCTTGGGCGCTTGCGCGGGGGTCGGAGGGTGGTTTGATGGCGTTGGCGAGGGTGTGTTTCTGGATGATGGACTGGATGATGCGAACGCTGAGGGGTGCATAGCCGGAGAAGGTATAACTGATGTCGTTGGGGCTTGCTTCGTTCACGTCGTCGTCCCAGAGCTTAAGACTCTTGCGCAGGGGCGTGTAGTTTGTTACGCTGCCAGGTTTGGCGGGCGCGCCTACGCCACCAAGACTTACGCCGCCTCGTGGGCCTAGTAGGCCCATCTTCTCGAGTGAGGCGAGGGTCAGGATGTGTTGTGGACCGTAGGCCTGAATGATGGCACGTTTGAAGGCCTCGAGATCTTTCGTACGGATGCCGGCGTTGGTGGTGGACTCTAGGCAGAGCAAGCGAAGGATGGCGGGTAGCGGTACATCACGGTTGATGAGCTCGTTGATGAGATCGTGCTGTGTTGTTGGGTCGGCGCCGGACATGATATTCTGCTGCACTTCCAAACTCCGCGTGAAGATGTCGGTGCGCGTGAATTTGATAATCTCCTCAGCCAGACTGGTATGTAGCTTCAAGCTTGCTTGCTCAGCCTGGTAACCAGGCAACTTGGCGACAAAGTCACGAAGCTCTGTAGTCGTCTTTGTGGCAAGCTGGTCGCGTCCTGTGCTGCTCTGCAGACGACGAGCTGCTTGGTTGAGCAAGTTACCGACGATAGCAAAGTTCGCATCACCCAGATCAGCATACAGAGTGTCTTTCGAATCTATCATAATCTTGCGCTTCATGCTCGTCGATGCTGATCCAGTCTGACCTTGCTGCGGCTGTGCGCCACCAGCTATGGAAGAGTCAACTTCGGTCTGGTTGGCGGTGATGTTGAAGACCTCGTCAATGAGTCCTTCATACGTCAATTGAGTTAGTAGCACTGTAGGGAAGTCGACTTCCCGATCAACGATGATGAGGCTGTCGATGTTGGAACTAGGTGCTAAGCCCAGGAATGATGGTCCGCCGCCGGCAGAGGTCTCACCGGCCGTTACTTCGGTACGCATGCGGATGAGTAGGTCGGCGAGTCGCTTGCCATTATCACCTTTTCCGATAATGCGCGGGAAGAGACCATACTTCTGTTGCTGAAGCATGAGTGCTTTGGCCGACAAGTAGATCGCGGTAGGATCTTTCTTCTACGCAAGGTTAGTATCAAATCCTCACCAGATCCAGGACGCACATACGAGATAAAGATCTGACACAGCATCTTCAAGTTCAAGCGATAGCACATCATCTGCAAGCGGCACGAAGAACAGCGGCCATTCGCTCACGCTAGCTTCACCCAAGACGCCCGCCTCTTCAAGCAGTTGGTCCGAGGTCATAGTACGGCGCGGCACCCAAAAGATGGAGAATTCATGTTCAATCTGGCTGTCTCGCCGAATACGTTTGATTTGATCTATCTAGTATGTTAGCACCGTACAATAGACTGCTCCTACATGGAGATGAAGGGCAATCCAAAAAAAGTGCTATGTTCAATCTAGGGATCAAGACTGGCTAGACAGAGTGGGTACTGTCTGTCTAGCCTACTTTTTGACCCAAAGCTCCAAATGCCGTGAGGCGGATGGAGGAAAGGAAGCCGAGGGAGCTTCACTTACCAGCAACAGCCATCACAGTCTTCGCTTTCTCGCCTCTGACGAGGAAGACGATGTTGCGCTGAGAAGAGTCGACATTGTCGTTCTCAAGGAAGAAGGGCTTGTCGACGCCATATTCCTGGAGCGTCGAAAACTTGACAAGCAAGTTCAGCGGGCCTGCGAGAGCTTTCTCTAGTACGAGGTTCTTCTTTCCTCTAATCTGTCCGCACGCGTTAGATGGTGCAGCGACCTGCGACGTTGATATTACCTTACACCCTCGAGCAGGAGCAGCAGCTCCCGGCGCGCTTTTTCAGTTATATCCGCCGCATTGAGAGGTGTGATGGGCGCCATATTCGCCGCTGTATCATGAATTACAGGTTTTACGGATGAGCCTCAGATGCATGACTACATGCAGTCGCCCTTGTGATGTGAAGGTCGATAGAGGGTGAGAACGAGGTGGTTGGATTTTCGGCTCTTAAGCTTTGAACCCAAGGCACGTGCACGTCAGAGTCTTGGCAAAATTGTGGATATACCGCCAACAGAGGCGCTTGATGATCTTCACTTGGATCTTATTATATCAGGATTGACTATGTTCAGATACTAGAGCTAGCGCTTGAGTTCGTAACTCTGATCGTGCATGATCAAGGCTTGTTTATCATTGTAGCTACCTCGGCTCACCTATTGAAAACGGTGCATCCATCTATAACACAGGGGTATACATCAAACTAACAAGTGATACGAAGATTACAGATCCATGTTCCTCTCCTCTTATGCTACATAAGAATGACCACGTTCCTATAACGCACCCAGAGCCCGTAACGCAGTGCGTAGCTCCTTCACGGCGGTATCTGCATCTTCGAAGTTCATCGCAGAAATGGCCCACTTGGCATGCTTTGTAGCTTCCATGATGGAATCTTCGTCATTCCTGAACGGACCCTGCGATGTTTGCTGGAGAGGAGGTTGTGGTTGAGCGTATGGATTCTGGTGGGGCGTTGACTGGTACTGCGGCTGAGCAGGTTGAGAGAATCCGCCTTGTTGGTACTGTTGTTGAGGCGGCTGTGGCGAAGGCGAGGCAAACTGATGTTGGTGTGGGGGTGCTCCGAAGCTGGAAGATAATCTCTGAGGCTTTTGCGGAACTTGCGGGGGCGTAGGAGATTGGTATGGGTTTTGAGGTGGTGGCTGCTGAGGAGCCTGAGCAGGCGCAGGAGACGCCGGGTTTTGATAGAAGCTTGCAGGGTCTGATGGTTCCGGAGCTTGTGGTGGCTGAGGGCTCGTGGGCAGAGAAGATGTCATGGGGTCTATGTCCATTGGAGCGGTTGGTAGACCTGGTGCCGTCGTCTCTGCCGTGAATGTAGGAGGATCAGGAGCGTCTGTTCTCGGGAAGTATCCACCACCGATCGAAACGACAGAGCCCTGCCTCGAGGTGTCGGGTTGTGATATTGGAGATACATCGTTGTGCGATGACTGGGTGTATCCAGTAGGTGCAGAAGGGAGGTTGGGAGGTGGTGGTGATACTTGGCGTGCGGAGAAGTTGGGCGATGGTTGGGTAGAGGTATTCGGTGCTGTCTCTACGGATGGTTGGTATGGGTTCGGGGGTGGAGCGCCTTGGTTTATCCGCTGGACTTCTGGGTCGTTTGGATCCAACGCAGACGGCGACATGGGCTGCTGCGGTGTTTCTTGTACGGGGTTCGTCGCATTGGGGTCTTCGTTGGCCTTGATAGCTTTAACGATGCGTAGCGCATGGTATTTGGCGAATTTTGTTTTAGAAGTGATCTCTGGATCGTTGTTCTTCCATATCGACATGATCTCGAGGAAAGTAGACGCGGCGAGGAGGGTATCGGCTGTCTGTCTGGGAGGATGTTAGACCAAGCGGCAGCGATAAGGCTATGTGTGTAGTGCGTACCCATTGACTCTGTTCTCAGCCATCTCCCTTTCTGCCTTTGCGAGGGTCTGTAGCGCGAACTGTTCGCAGTATGCGCTTGCGACCGTGTCATCCAGCAAGGCATCCTCGTTGGGGTTCTCGGCCTTTGCTTGCTCGAGCTTTTCCATGAGATCGGTCGTGTAGGCGGTGCATTCTTGGTCGGCCGAGTGTAGTCCACCTGCGATAATTCTTTGGACTATGTAGAAGCGTACTGCCTAGCTTTAGTATACAATCCTCGTGTCGACGCGCGCGGTACTCACGCCAGTACGTGATGATGGGCTTGAATCGCTCGAGCTGTGCCGCGCGCTTCGCAAAAGACGCGAGCTGCAGGCTCTTGAGCTTCGCCGGTACTGTGTCGGCCATTGTTGGAGTAGAAGGTGTACTAAGAAGACGCGGTGTTTAGTCTGGAGATGGATGCGTAGAGATGCAGGCGCCTAGAATGCGGTCATAGGCGCTAGTCCGGACTCCGTACCCCTGTCTCCCCGCATCTCAGCTATGGCCATGTAACTTATGGCAAGCTGTTACAAGTGAAAGAAAAGGCCAACCTGGCAACTCCGCCATGTGAGGCTATATCATCACTGCAGCGGCGCCCCTCCTGCTCAGTCCCCATTTCATCCTCGCAACTCTACTTACTGCAACCATGGTTCGCGCAACCACGCTGTTCGCCGCCACGGCCGCGCTGGCCCTCAATGCCCACGCCGAGAGCATCTACGGTAAGAACAGCGCCGTCGTCCAGGTCTCTGGCATGGACTACGACCGAGTAATCGCAAAGTCTAACTACACTTCTGTATGTATACCGCCAATCTACTAGCAAGGACTAGCTAACACTGCTCCAGATTGTCGAGTAAGCCGTCTCCAATCATCGTCACGTTCCTTCCTGACACGTCCCAGATTCTATGCGCCATGGTGTGGCCACTGCAAGAACCTCAAGCCCGCCTACGAGACGGCCGCCAAATCCCTCGCCGGTATCGCCAAAGTCGCCGCTGTCAACTGCGATGAGGAAATGAACAAGCCCTTCTGCGGAAAGATGGGCGTCCAGGGTTTCCCTACCCTCAAGATCGTCCGGCCTGGCAAGAAGCCCGGAAAGCCTACGGTGGAGGACTACCAAGGGCCTCGTTCGGCCAAGGGCATCGTTGACGCCGTCAAGGACAAGGTTCCCAATATGGTCAAGAGGGTCAACGACAAAAACCTGAACGAATGGCTGCAAGAAAACAAGGACACCGCCAAGGCTATCCTTTTCAGTGAGAAGGGCATAGTCAGCGCTACACTACGCGCTTTAGCGATTGATTTCGCTGGCATCGTCTCGGTCGCACAGGTCAAGAAGTCGGAAAAGGCAGCAGTGGAAAAGTATGGAATCACCGACTTTCCGAGCTTGATTCTCATTCCTGCGGGTTCCGACACTCCCATCAAGCATGGGGGCAAGGTCGACAAAGCAGCCATGGTCGAATTCCTCTCCCAAGTTGCCCCACCAAACCCCGACTGCCCACCCGGCAAAGAGAAGAAGTCGAAGGCTAAGAAGGATGCCAAGAAGGAATCCAAGTCCTCTAGCAAATTTGCGAAAGCCTCAGCTTCGCACAAGTCAGCAGACTCGTCGTCAGCTGCCGCATCAGCGACCGATGAGACTGTAGAGGAGGCTGGCATGCCTACCGAATCGCCTGATCCAAATATCAAGGACGAGAACACACCCGACCCGATCGAGCTTCCGGTAGAAGAGACCAAGCCTACTATTCCTCTCGTATCCGAATCTGCCGAACTGCAGACAATGTGCTTGACCGAACAGAGCAAGACTTGCGTCTTGGCCCTCCTTCCCAAGGACGAAGCCTCGGAGGCTGCAGCCACTGCCATTGCATCCCTTGCATCCATCCACAAGAAGTACGATGCTTCCGGCAGCCATCTGTTCCCATTTGTCGGCGTCTCTTCCACAAATACACTTGCTGCCACCATCATCACAGAGCTTGGCCTCGGAAGTGCAGATGGCGTCCACCTTATTGCCACCAACGGAAAGCGCGCATGGTACAAGAAATACTCTGGCAGCTCTTTTGGAGCCGATGAAGTTGAGCAATGGGTCGACGCTATTCGCATGGGTGAAGGCAAGAAGGAGAAGATACCTGACTCCCTTCTGATTGCTGGTGAGGAGCCAGTGGCAAAGGCGGAGAATGTAGAAGAGCAGGTCAAGATTGAGGTCGAAGAGGTTGCAGAAGACGTCTCACAAGATCCGGAGACACCTGGTCATAACGAACTTTGAGTGGGAAAAGCGAGCGTATAGTAGGAGAATTTTCATGTAAGAGGTACACCAATTGACTGATCTATTTACCCTCTTGAACAATCCTGAAGGTATTTGTTACTCTTGATTCACTTTTCAAGATTTCAGGATCCTTGGAGCATTCACGCTGCGGACAGCGGTATCATGTTTTTCGTTCAGGCGATGGCACCGACCTTAGCCGTCCGTTCTGGCCCACCATCCTGCCCAGCACCATAGCGGCTATTCACATACCCCTGTCACATTCCACAAGAGGGACTATACGAGACGCGTGCTATACAGAACTCTAACTATCGGGAGGGGAACCGAGACCGGGCGATTGCTCCTGCCCGTTCATGAGGAACCTTCGAATGTGCAAATGCACGTGCCCTTGTTTTTTTACCTTGCACCTACTTGCTAGATACCTGCCTGCCTGCAGCACAACTCCATCAGTAACAAACATTACTCAACCATGATATTAACTCTTCTGCTTGCGCTGAGCGCCGTGCAGCGGACAACAGCATGCCAACGAGAATTGCGCAGTCTCGATCTCGGCCAGCAGTCACAGCTTCCTCTACTGCCTCGCCAGACAGCGTCATTCCCACCGGTATGGAATGAGAATGAGAATATCCTACACACATCTTTTTCAAATGCTCTTATCGATACGTGGTCTTCTTACTACACCCATGGCGACCACATTGCCGGACGCAACAAATCCATGGCGGAGGAAACCGCGAAGACGTGGACAGAGAATGGGGTACCTGCCTCACTTGTAGAGTATGAAGTATTCCTCAATTACCCGAAAGAGCAGAGTCTGGTCCTGAAGACGGGCAATCTCACTCAACACACGGCTCAATTGTACGAAGATGCCCTCCCGGAGGACGAAACGACAGGTTACCCGCAGAGTCAAGCGTCACCAGCATTTCATGGCTATTCTGCTTCTGGTCGAGTTGAAGCGGAGTACATTTATGTTGGGTAAGTGGTTTCTGGTACTACGGTGAGTGGGTTTTGCTAATGTCTCATAGTCGTGGCCATAAAGACGACTTTGCTGCACTTACAACGGCCAATATCGACTTGGCAGGCAAGATTGCCCTTGCAAAATATGGAGGGCCGTTTCGTGGCGTCAAGGTTCGCAATGCCGAAGCACATGGCATGATTGGAGTCGTCATGTTCAGTGACCCCGGTGATGACGGGCCGCAGGAGGCAAAGGGACAGGTTGCATACCCCAGTATGACTTCCATTGCACCTTGCTTATCGTACGTGCGCATCGCTAACCTCGAGCAGATGGTCCAGCACGCCAGCCTTCCTCCGTCCAACGAGGGTCCGTTGCATCCATCAATCAGTACCCCGGTGATCCAACAACTCCCGGATACGCGTCAAAGCCCGGCGTCGAGCGTGTCAGTCACCCACCAAATCTTCCCAAGATTCCATCTCTACCTATCTCCTACCGCGATGCGCTACCCCTTCTGAAAGCTTTGGACGGGTATGGCCTAACAGGCAAGTCTATCAAACGTGACGGGTGGATTGGCGGTTTGGCTGCAACATATAGCACTGGTCCTGCACCCGGCACTACTCTTGCTCTCACCAACTTCATGGAAGACAAGATCACGCCAATATGGGACGTTGTCGGCATTATCAACGGGACGAATGCAGACGAGACTATCATCATCGGAAACCACCGAGATGCGTGGATCGTCGGCGGAGCAGCGGATCCGAACTCAGGCTCAGCTATCATGATCGAAATCACAAGGGCTTTCGGAGAGCTGCAGAAGACTGGTTGGAAGCCTCGTCGAAACATGTAAGTCTACAAAGCCCTCTCGTGACACTCGAAGCTAACTCATATCCAGCGTCTTCGCATCCTGGGACGCAGAAGAATACGCCCTAATCGGCTCAACAGAATGGGTAGAAGAATATGTCCCCTGGCTCGCCGCCACAGCGATAACCTACCTCAACGTCGACATCGGCGTCGCCGGTCCCCTCCCCGGCGCAGGCGCCACCCCCGAACTTCGCACCATCGCCCAAGAAGTCATGAGAAAGGTCGTCTACGGCAAAAGGACTCTCTACGACGCATGGTACGACCTCTACCGCTTCCGCCCCGAAGATAACGGCTTTTCCAACCTGGGAAGTGGGAGCGATTACACTGCCTTTCTCCAACTGGGTATCGGTGCGCTGGACTTCGGAATGGATGCGAGTAGTACGACGCCGGTTTATCACTATCACAGCAATTATGACTCTTACCACTGGATGAAGAGTATGATTGATCCAGATTTCAGTATTCACGCTACTGTGGGCCAGTTCATCACGCTGTTGGCGTATCATCTCGCAGATGATGCTCTGATTCCGTTTGATGTGGATGCCTACGCCCGGAATATCAACTACTGGATCCGCGAGCTTGTGGGAGAGACGATGGGAAGGCCAGATAGCGGTGAGCTTCAACGTCAGATCAAGCTTAACGAGCTCGCGGCTGCGGGGAGGACGTTTCAACAGGTCGCATCTGAGTTCGCGGATCAGACGGCTGAGAAAGAGTTCTTAGGGAATGGGGTGAGGGTAGAGAAGGCAAATCGCATCATGCGCGATGTGCAAAGGCTGTTTGTGAGAGCAGAAGGCTTGCCAGGACGACCGTTCTACAAGAACACGTTGTATGCGCCGAATCGGGATGATGGTAAGTAGCAAAGGACTTATTGTGGATGTTGACTGACGAGATATAGGGTACAAAGCGCAAATGCTGCCGGCAAGTATGGAAGCACTGCAAGATGGGAACTTGCCGCTGTGTCTGGAGTGGAACGTCTGGCTGAAGGAGGCGATTGATAAAGCGGCGAAGTTACTGGCGACAGCTTGAGAAGATGGGTAAGGAGAATGGGACGTCATTGCGCCAATGTGGGTAGGTTGAGTTCGTTGCTGATGTCGCAGTAGCGATCATTGGGAGTAACTTTGGAACGCAGTCAGCCCGTAGCACGTGCAAGATCTCATCGTCTCATGTTCCAGTAGTGTATAAATACCTCGCACTCGCTCCCTTCTATCCTTCTCCCCCATTCAAAAGCCACAACTTTGTTTCCCAAAAAACGCGGGCCCCAGATCCATGTGCTGTTCGCTGTTCTCCACCAAAAACACAATACCAAAATCACATGTCTGCCATTCTCCAAAATCCCTGAAAACGCAACTTATGTTTCGGGCCAGACGAAGACATCACTCCCTATATTCTTTAAAGCTTTCCAAACTTGCTTTATCTTGCGTTATGGTCTCCCCACCAGCATATAAACATCTTCGAAAATCTTTCCGCCTTCTTCCCATCCTCCATGGTCCACCGATCAATTATCAAAACAGCATTATACCATTGACATGGTGCGCTCCGTTCTTGAAGAATGAGTGCTGTTCAACGATGTCTGCTCCTCGGCTCTTGCACCAAAAGCCATGGAACCCCACTGGTACATTTCTCCGCGTTCTCCGCCGACAAACATACTGTCTGGAAGCCTTTTGGGGTATGCAATAACAGCACTCAAAAACGGCCTATAGTCTTCTTATGTTCGACATCGCTACCGACTACGGACTATATAAACCTCCGCCAGTTCCTCTTCTCTACTCTTTCCACACACCGGTAATTGTTCTACCTTTCAAAATCTCGTGGAAAGAGTTTGATGTTGCTCTGCTCCGAAAAACGAGACCATACGCTGGCATGGGCAGTGCCTCCGCTCTTGGATCAAATTACTCGCCATTTTTACTGGACACCAAACGGAATCCTAGTCGAAAAATGACATGTTGGGGGCCTCCCTCGAAAATCGCGGACGCTCGTGCCATGGGTCGGTCTGGAGATATGTGATTCACGATATAAAAGCGCCTCCTTCGGGGCTCTCTCCCTCTTCTTCTTATTCTTACCAAAAGGCTCTTGCTTCCAAAAACACCATGTGTACTTTCATGTTTGACTGAAACAGTTCCGCAATCACTTGATGATTTGTGCGCCACTCCGAGCATCAAATATGCACGATTTCACTATATGGGTGCGGAGTCGACTTCCTCCGAAAATTTATCGCCTGGCTCTAAATGTCTGAGAAGTTTGGCCTGCGGCTCCAAAACAAGCCGAGTATGGTGCGATGAGCGGGGAAGCCGTCCTCGGAGCTATTGCCGTATATAAACCTGGTCTACTTCGGCCTGCTGCTTTCTTCCACAAATTGCCCAATATCTTTCTCCAAAAACCATTGGCGGAAGTCTAAATGGCTCGCTCCAGAAAGACGTAAATTATCAGAATATGGTCTTTCTGAGTAGATATCCAAAAATCATCAGTTCATCCGACCATGTCTCTGGTCACTATGAACTTCGAGTTTCAGAGATAGAAAGTCGCGCTAAGACTTTGGAACACTTCCACTACATCTAAATGCGAACATGTACCCTCAATGAGCTGGAGTTCTGCTTCCCTTCCGCTCATATAAAGTGTAGACTTTGGCCTCCTTTCTTCTATCTCTCTACAGCGCCAATCTTATTACCAAAATATACTCCCGCGGTACGGATGTTTCTCTGAAACGTAATCCGACTGTTCACATGTCTGCTGCTGTGCTTCCTCGCCCAGATACTCAAACGCATATTCCGGGACTGTCATGAGAAGACGACAGTGGCATTTGCCTGCGAAGCAATATCTTCGCACAGAACTATCATGTTTCCGTAAGATCAAAAGCCTTCTAGCAGCAGAGACATGTCTGCCTTCTCGCTCGCGACTTCGAACATAAAACTAGGTCCTGGCTTCTACCAACCTTCTCATCTTACATTCCTTCCTTGCATTGTCCAAAATGTGCAGCGCTGCCGGGTATGAGAGACCCGAAAGCTGAGGTTTACGAGCTTATGTCCGCTTCGCTAGCCTTCTGAAACAATCCCACAACCTGAAAGTGACCCCGAGAAGGAGATCGATACAATGAAGGCGCTGAAGAAGCACGTGTGGTTATACCAAATAGTGGATGCAAATGGAACATGTGCTGCAATTCCGAAGTTTCCTGGTTATCAAGCATGTTCCGAGTACGCTGAAAAAGTCTTATATGGTAGTTCCGATCAGAGATATCAAGAAATTTAGTTGATCTCTGCTTACGCTGAGGTCAACTGTAACAAATCGCCTATATAAACGTCTCATGGACTCGTGGGAGACTCTTTCTTTATCACACATCACGGTGCTCATGTCCAAAAGCCAGTCAGCTACACCCCATGGTCTCTCCTTTCTCTCGGAGATGAAAATCCTAGTTTCACACTTTCATGACTGGGACGAAGCAACAAAAGCTGATTGCCTTTCGCCATGAACCAGACTTTGAAAAGACGACCAAAACTGCATTCGAGGCGCTGCATGTTTCCCGAGTCTTCGCCGACTTGAAACTACTACGGACTCAAGCCATGCAGACTGCTGCAAGTTAGACTGGCTATATCAATACCGCAAGTTCTGCAAAACCTTCTATCCCTCCCAGTTTCATGCACAATACCTTTCGCGTACCACCAAAACCAAAGAGTGGCTTTGATATGGCTTCGCGCCTGGACTGCCGCTCTGGGATCTAAGATAGCAGACAGTGTATTCGGCACAACCCCGCTTCCTATTACATCTTAACGAGTCAAACATGAAATCACCCCAAAAGAAGACTCGCATTTTTGCATGTCTCCTGTGAACGAGCGCGAGCCTCAGGTACTTCGACGCAGATCAAACTCATCAACTCTGTGTACATGTGTTGAGAAAACTCCTTTCCACGTCTTTGCCATGTGAAATTGCGGCAAAACGGAATCTCCATGCGACACGATGATGGCACTCCAGAATTTTTGGAGTCTCCGTATCATGTTGGCGTCGGCGGACGCGATACAAATCATGTCCGCGGTATCAGTTCTACGCTGACTAAATCACGACTGTGGGGTATAAAGTCTTCTGACCCGAGCTCAGTCTTCCTTATTCTTTACATTACCATCCTTTCATTCTCTAAAAAAGAAACAGGCGTCAATAACATGGCTTTGGTTTCCTCCAAAATCCATAGCACGAGGAGGCATGTCTTTGCTGCTTCGCCTGCTCTTCTAAAATCCGATAGAAAACAGGCTATGTTTTGTCGTGCGATAGTTCTGTCGATATGAGCAAAAGCACCACACAGGTTCACATATGGAACTTCTGCGGAAAGTTTCGAAAACGTACGGACCGAAACAAGCGCAAATCGATCTCATGTGAGAGTAATTCGTACCATGAACAAAAAAGTCATAAGAGACCTCCTCGATGTGCCGCTTCTCCCTCCCCTGGGTTTCTGTACCGTCTATAAAGCCACAACTTCGCCATCCTCACTCTACCTTCCTATACCTCTGCATAGCGGCAAGATTACCAAAACTGCGTGCGAGCCGGTACATGTCTTGCAAAAGAGTTCGAATTGAGTTTCATGTGCTGCTTTTCCAAAACGTTTTGGCCCCATACCATGCTGGCGTGGACTTCTTCGGCCGCATCTACCCAAAAGTCGTGAAGGTTATTGGAATGCGGTGTGGAAACCAAAAAGCAGAGATGAATATACCATGGCTGGAGCGAGTGTAAGACCAAAATCTATGAGCTATGTGAAAATGTTCCTGCGTGCGCAAACGCAAGAATAGCGCTTGAACACTCCCTGGGTTATATAAGACCTACATCGCTGACTCTGACTTCGGTACACCCCTCGAGGCCTTTTTCCAAAACTACACACATCTACACTCATGTGTGTTCCGAAACATCTCGGCCGATGGTGATGTATTTGCGCCCGCAATCCTTTATCCTAAACCACCCAACATCATACATATGACGACTTGGAAGTGGGCGGCGGCGGCGATATACACTGCGTTCTGAATCGATTGGTTTGAGAAAGTAGATTTTGAAGGCCGTGCCACTGTGTAGAACATGAAAAGACCGTTTGCTGAGTTTGATGTACACCCTACGCTATCGTGATTGCATGGTATACTGGTTGTGACGTCGAGAAGGTGTCTGGTATGGAGCGAGACTGAATGTGCATGGCAAGACATGAATGAATGCGTCGTGTGTTTAAAATGATAGATAAAACTGCGCTCTTGCGGTCTGAGAGTCAAAATGTGAGGGCAGACAGTACATGGTAAGAATGATAACCCTGGATATCGTGTACATCCTTGAACTCCGACATGTCCGAAATCGTTCGCATGTGTACTATTAATAGAATTCCTTCCAGTTTCCCCATATGATATCTCTTTCGTACTTCTTCATGAGCTGACCCGTGGGATCTTCACCCTTGACATGTGCCCACGCGCCTGCGAAATGCAGGACGAACTTGCCCGGCTTCCACTCGCCCTCTTCGTTCTCGAAACAGGGTATATCCTTCGGAAAGGCGTTTAGCCTTGACTGCGGCGCCACGACGTGTCTGCTGACATATGGTTGCTCTTTGAGCAGTTGCACCATGGCGTCTTGCTCGCTATAACTCTTGCTGTCGTCACTCTTCTCTGCTTCATCGCGTATTTGGAGTGCGCGACGGACGAATTCGAGCGATCGATCGTGCGCGCGGACGAGGAAGGATCCGAGATTCAGGCCGTTGCAGTCGTGTGTGAAGATGTAGTCGACTTCGTTTGCATTTTCAGCCTTTTCTAACTCGTCTCTGACTACGTCGGCGACTGCGACTCCGGTGTCAGTGATGAGTGTGTCGAAGTCTAGCCACCATATCCAGTCGTATTTGTTGGTTTCGACCAGCCGCTCTACCATGTCGAACTTCCAGTATACGGGGCTGCGCGGCTCGGAGTGCGCTTCGAAGTCGGTGATGAAGTCGTAGCCGTGACGTCGTGAGTAGTCTGTTAAGTCTATGCGTCAGCTTCATTCAGTGCGATTTTCCGACAAGGCTGGGCTTACGGTCTTTGTTCTTGAGCGAAAGATGGAGATAAGATCTCTGATCCGTGACAAACGTCACGACGGCGATCCGTGAAGGCCTGTTATCTCCTTTGGCCGGAGGCGCCGGCGGTGGTGGAGGCTCTTCATGGCTCGGACCTTGACTGAGTTGCCAACCCAGGAAGACGAGGAAGACAAGCAGGACGAGGAGCGACGGCGGTATCTGTCGCGCTGAGCGGATGAGCATGTTTATGGCGAGCGCGATATGCTAATATGTGGAAGGGGTGGAGCAATAATCTCGCTGTGGCATCTATACAGCCGCACAGGACATGGTTATCGTGAATGGTAGTACTCGGGATGGGAGCCAAGCGTGCGAGGTGCGCGGGATTGGATGCGGGACAAAAGACCAAAGGGGAGCCATCGGGCCATGGTCGAGAACATGCCCGGATTCCAGCTGCGGAGGCGGCCGCGTGTCCAAGCCGGGATGGGGCCAACGGCAGTAAAAGGGTCGACTTTGAATTCGTTGTCGACGATTGATTGCAGGTACATCCAGGCCAGCGACTCTCCGAGTGGTCAATACGAGATACGGCGGGAACGAAGTGGAGCGTTCGCCCCAGGAACGCGGTGCCGTGCCTGAGGTGACCTCACACCCCGCTGGCTAGGGTTCGAGCTCGGACCACAAGAGCCCCAGCCGCCGCCTTGTTACCAGCCACCTCTGTCTACTTTGGATACAAACATGACCCTCCGCACTAGTATCGCACCAACACTGACATCATCACGATTTAATCCTCCCTGAATCATCATGTCTGCTTTTAGAGGAGGACGTAGCGGCGGCGGCGGGCCACCCAAGGGCCAGTTCCTGAACGGTGTTTGGCACTGTAAGTCCAAACATTCCCACAAGACATGAGTACCACTGACAACGGCTAGGCGACTGCAATCCCCGACTGCCAGCAGTACACTTCGAAACTAAGAAAGCAGGCCCGAACAAGGGAAGGTGGTGTATGTTACTTCTGCTTTACTTGTCAAGGTCTAGCTCTCTAACGCGCGCCAGTTCGTTCTTGCCAAAAGCCTCAGGATGCCGAGGACCGATGCAAGTTCTTCTTATGGGATGATCAGGCGCATGCCAGGGAGCAGAGTGCCCTTGCGAACAACTCTCGCACCGAACCCGGCCCTGCCAACCCAGCTCCCACCAACCCAGTCACTCCTTCCCGACGTCAACCCTCCCCTCCACCACCTTACACGATCGAAACGAATCCAGCCGCATCAAGTCGCAAGCGAACACGACCTAGCAACGAAGATTTCGATGACGAATATGGCCTCGGGCAGGTTAACGATGATGATCTGAATCAGGCCATGGTTGAGGCTGAGACGCCGAGCAAGGCCGTGAGGACGACCAACTTTACGACCCCTGCACCCAAACGACAGAAGCTCCCATGGCAGATGGACACAGGTAGTAGCTCTAGAAATCATGGGCTGCAGACGCCCCAAACCGACCGAAGATCCCCAGGAGACAACCCGTTCGCACCCAGACACCCAACACCAGGCGGCGCTCTCTTTACTCCTTCATCCAACGTTGATGCAAACGAGCACCATCAGACCGCAACCCCGTCATCTTCCTTTGACGCGACTCCCACTCCAAATCGATTCAGAAATGCAATGAACGAGGACATCGTCAAGGACGTGCTCGATCTCCTGCAGAACAACAACGTGCACCTCGCAGAACCTGTACAGAGCGAGGTCAAAAGCTTACTAGTTCGACACGCCAAGAACACCGAAGGATACAAGAGAGGTCGGGACGTCAGCCGTAGCACAGTCAAGGCAAAAGAAGCGAAGATTACGGAGCTGACATATCGCATCAACACACTTGAAGCCGAGCTTGAAGCGGAAAAGGCCATGGTCAAACATCTTCAGTGGGAGGCACAACACGAGTCGGACACCTGATCGCCTCGAAGTGCACGATCCCAACATTCGGCTTGGGCTCCACACATCAATCACAACAAGTTTGCAGGTTTCGTCGGTGTACTACACGAGTAGAGCACCTCGCCCAACGCCTATGATATCACTGAAAAGGCCCACCCCCAGATAATACACTGCATGTGTTACCGAAGTGGTGGGCTGCCCCACTGTTCCCGGCGTGCTGCGAAGCATGGCTCACCACACTTGCATCCTACGCGCAGCCAACGCGTCCGACGCGGATCGGATGGTACGCCTGAAGTCGGCTATATCGGCTATCGCAAGGGACTGTCGGGCTTTGCCACAGTTGTCTGTTCACGAAAGCACGTTGGATGAAGGGACTCACTCTTTCCCCATGCGATGGTTCCTGAGCACGCCATCAGAGGTCGCGATTCTTCATAAGCACTCGGATTGCTTGAATGGTAAGCGCGAATCAATGCGGAAGAAGGAGCGATCGTGACGTGACAGCTGCGGCGGAACCGAGCTACGCCCAGCATTGGCACGCGGAACTCGGCAGGTAGACAGAATATGATTTGTCGGAATCTTTTCGACCCCAACCCTCTTACGTACGCCAGGCCTTTGCCGATGAGCTTTTCTCCACACCCTCCCCGGCGGAAGCTTGGCAATCAACGGCGGCCCCCTCCGAGCCACTGGAAACCATGTTCTTGTCCCATGAGGTTTTGTGAATTGCGAGCAAGAAAACCCATCTTGCAGGAAAAGCTTGTTTTGTGTCATGGCGATTGTTAACGTCGGGGTTGCCGTAGTCGTACCCCCGGTGTAGGATCGGGTGGGTCAACCATGCGATGTGAACTGGGAAATGCAGGGAAATCGCAACCCATTACCAACAGCAACCGAACGTGGGTTTGAAGAGACTGGTACGATCTTGGCGGACGTAGTGGGGCGTTTGCTCTGAACGGAATACAAAAGTACTTCACTTCTCACATGTAATGGCTAGGGCCGCCCACATTTCACAGTCTCCCGAAGAAAGGTCGATTTGGGATCGTTGCTCCCGATACTTCCGATTTGTTGAGGCCCGGCCTTCTACACCTCACTTCAACTCTCGCAAGATAGCTGTTCATACAAGATGGCGATGCGATACCTGCGAAAGATAGGCAGCTATTTGGCGCCTCAAGCCTCGAAAAGCGAAGATGGCCGTGACCAGTGGCCCTCGAGAGCAGCCTTTCTGCTCGCTGCCATGGGCGGCTGCGCAGGACAAGGAAACCTGCTCAGATACCCGAGTGTGCTGTACAACAACTATGGCCTACAATGGTTCATTCCATATCTTCTGGCAGTCTTCCTCATTGCTATTCCGGCGCTCATCCTAGAAGTGTCAATCGGTCAAGCGTACCGTGGTGGTACCGTCATTGCCTGTAAGACAGCTCATGTGTCGATTACGTATGGAATACCAAATAACCATCTGCCGCTAGTCAACAACATAAACCGTCGTCTCAAAGGAGTCGGTATGGGGCCTGTTATCGTCAGTTTCCTTGTCGTCCAGTACTTTACTGTGAACTTGGCATGGTATGCAGTGTCTCCAAACAATATTGACGTCTGGCCTGTACTTACTTTGTCACCAGGATTATGAGATACTTCCAAGAAAGTTTCACGAGTCCGTTGCCATGGGAAGGCCGCATCGAGGACTTCTACTACAAAGACGTTCTTCAGCGCGGAGCAATCAACGAGGGAAGCCTAACGCCGGATGGCAATTCCGTAGCTTCATTCACCGGTTATCCCAACGGAGCTCTGATCGGCTCAACTGTAGGCTGGAGTATCTTTGTATGGTTCTTGATCTGGATATCCATCTTCCGTGGAGTCGGCATGACCGGTCGCGTCGTATACTTCACCATGGGACTACCCATCGTCACCACCATCATCTTCGTTGGCCGAGCGCTGTCTCTCCCCAATGCGAGTGAAGGTGTTGCTCTTGTTTGGAGAACTTGGAGGAGCGACCAACTCGCCTCGGGAGTCGTGTGGCAGACAGCTGTTGGCCAAGTCTTCTTCTCCACCGGTATCGGCTTCGGATACTTCACGTCGTACGCCAGTTACAACACAAAACACGCCAACGCCGTAATGGACGCTTGTCTTATTTGTGGTAGCAACGTTCTTTTCGAAAACTTCGCTGCATTCGCCGTCTTTGGCGTTGTAGGCTTTCTCGAAAGGTGGCCACAGGACGGTGAGCGACTCGGCGCCTTCGTTGTAGGTTTCTTGACACTTCCTGAGGCAGTGCTACAAATGCCTGGAGCAAATTTCTGGGCAGTGCTCTTGTTCTTCACGCTCATTGTGCTCGGATTTAGTTCGGCTTTTGTCATGCTTGACGTTGTCGTCACGCTTATTTGCGATTCTGGCATGGTCAAGGCTTCGAGACCTGTCGTGGTTACTGGGCTGACCGTTCTCTCATTTTTGATGTAAGTGATGCTGCCCAGCTACTTATAAGAACTGCTCGCTGACTTTGGCAATTTAGGTGTCTTCCATATTGCACGGAGTTCGGCTACTACCTCCTCGATGGTATTGATCGCTGGGTTAACAACGTCGCTCTAATCTTTGTCGTCTGGAGCGAGGTTTCCAGCGCTACGACCGTGTACCGATGGAGAGACATCGTTGAGGAAACCGGCCTGCCCGCCTTTGTCATATACAATGTTGGTTTCTTCGGCGGCCAAGTCTTTGGTATTAGTCTTGCACATGGCATCAGCCGACCTGGAGCAGGCGCCGGTGCTGGTATCGGTTTCTACTTCCTTATGGCCGTAATTGCTGTTTTCGTGGCAAAGGCTCCCGCCGCACGAGCGCCGTCTTTCTGGAACGGGAATGCTTTCATTCGGAAGTTCTGGTTCCTCGCCTTCTATTCGGTAAGTCGCAACAACTGAACCACTCTGGTACTCCAGTCAACTAACAAATACGGCAGGGTAACCAACTCCGTCGCGACCTGAACGTCATCGTTGGCCAGGGCAAGAACTGGACGATACCAGCCTTCATGCCATTCCTTCTCCGTTATCTCAGTGGACCCGTCCTCGCCATCATCTTCTCCTTCGCTTTCCCCGAATTCCACACTCTACGGTACGATCCAATGATGATTGCCGGATTCATCTTGTCCATAATCACTATAATCGTTATCCTGCTCGGCTTCATAATGCCACGATACTACGATGCTTTCATTCCTACGGAACGCCGTTACGAAGGAACCGAGCCGACGGCACCGATGGAAACCAAGGGTGAACTAGCTGGCAGGCCCATTGCTGAGGTGGCAAGCGCTGAGCAAGGACACGGCGTCATGAGGGACTCGTCATCAGGGCAAGAGATGGATGCTCACAAGCATACCAACCCACCACCGTACACACCCAAAGGGCACATCAAGACGACCGGATCGAAAAAGACCACAGCTGGGATCTAGGTGCCAATTTCCTTCTCACGGGAGCCCGATAGATGGGCCTTAGGCGGCGCTGGCAGCGCCGCATTTTCTTGTTTCTTTAGGTGGTGACTTCCTTTTAGCGCAGTATTTGCGACATCTGTGGAAAGCAACCGTCATATATGCTGAGAGCCCAATGCCCAGAGCCCAGATTATGCCAAAGCAACTCGACTCTGCTGTCTACGGCACACCCAATGCGACTTTGCCGACCCAAGCCCTGATTCTATTGCCCTCAGTACTGGAGTACTGCTGAAACGCTCTTGCTGAACATTACAAGATCTATCGTGCTTTTTGAGTGACTCCGTCTTCTATACTAATCATCATCTGGAAATTTTGCGCCTAGGATTTGGAGATCAAGAGACGTGCCTGCGGAAGATCGGGCTTCTAGCGCGGTGTCCACAGATTCTGAACTGCTGTTAACACGGCCGGAGTTCAGATGAAGACCCACTCGCTCGCAGAGTCTTTGCGCTTGCCTACACACGCCTGTTAGAGTATAACCCGCTTGGGAAATAATTTCGCAAGACGCACAGCTCTCCTTCTGGATGGCCCGTACCGGTATTGGTCCTCCGCAATCACGATGCCGCCCTTCCGCGTGATACACTGCATAGGGCTGTCGGTATTTCCAGATTGCTATCCATATATCTAGATGAAGACATATGCATGTCGGGAGCCAAAGGTGGACGAATCCGGGGCAAGCGAGAAGCTTGTTTTCACGTGGCTGCAGATCCGCTGACGCCAGTGCGGCATAAGCCAAGCCAGCACGCAGACAAAGAAGAGTGCCTGAAGTGAGATTCCTTCTACATACACGCAATGCTGCATGCACATGTTTGCGCAAGGGTTTATTTGCCAACGATGCGGCCCGGCGAGTCAGACGGGTGGCCTGCCACTGCGCAGTTTGTGCGGAGACCCACTCAACCTCGCTCGTGGCAACTGCGCGACTTGTGCGGCCGCCACTGTCACGTTTTTGGACGATGAATCAGAAATGTAGGTAGCAATGACACATTTCGCAGAAAAGGCTCGAAAATTCGGGTTTCACTTATATCTGAAGGTTCCAGTATCGTGTTGTGTTTCCTTGAACGATCCTCCCTTCGTCCACGCCCAGTCGCTTCCTTGATTGCTTTGATTGCGCGACGACAGCCGTTGGCTACTACCCCGGAACCAGCGCCCACTGACATCTATCAATCATCGCCTGAGCAAGAGAGTCATCCACCCGATTGATTGAGGAGTACCGACATTGTCGATATTACACAGCCAAGGTCACCCCGAACGCGAACCAGTCACCATGTCTCCCGCTGCGCCGTTACCCAGATTGCGCGATCCTGCGGTGAACGGCACCACAACGACGACATGCTTTATTTCTAATCTCCACTGCCCGTCATGTGTGGACGGTATCCAAGCCTCTCTCACCGCGCTCTCACCGCCGCCACAAGACGTATTCGTCTCCATCGTTTCACATTCAGTGGTTGTACGCCACGCCGCTTCTCTCAACCTTGACGACATCACCGTCTCGCTAGAGGCTGCGGGATTCGAGATACACAGCGTGTTTCAAGACATCAAGGCTGTCCGGAGTCCGATCGAGGTTAAGAACCCCGAGGGTAAGAGCAAGGAGTGGCACACTAGCTTTGAGCGCGCCGTCAATCACTGGCTACATCCTGCTGCCGACCTTGAAGACTCACACGACGACATGAAGAAGAAAGAAACTCACCTAGCTCAGTGCGAGCAGTGCAAGAGAGAAGGTGGTGGGGTTAGCTTGCACGGTGACGAGTTGCTGCGATTCAAGCCTGCGCCTATCGTCACGACTTCACCCAGAGGTAGCTCCGATGGCTTCTCGTCGCCTGAACCAAAGTCGCCTTTATCCGAGACATTCGTTGCTGTTGACTCACCTGCGGCCCCACAAGTCTACAAAGCAACGCTGTCTATTACCGGCATGACGTGCAGCTCATGCGTCTCTGCCATTACCCACGCGGTCCAGGAACAGCCATGGGTTCAGTCAGTCAATGTCAATCTCTTGACTAACAGCGGAGTGATAGTCTTTAGTGGCAAAGCGAAGTGCGAGGAGCTTGTCGAGACGATCGAAGATTGTGGGTTCGATGTCGCAGTGGAGAAGCTCGAGGAGGTGCAGACCACATCGCCCGGAGCTGTAGCCGCGTCGAAGCAACAGAGCGAGCGGTGGCGCGCAACATATTCTCTCGGAGGTCTGACATGCTCCGCCTGTGTCGGAAACGTCAACCAGGCGCTACGGCCTTTGACCTGGATTGAGAAGGTCGATATCAATCTTATCTCGAATAGTGCGACCATCGTATTCAGAGGCAAGGAACATCTGCCAGAGATCAAGGAAAGTATCGAGGATGTCGGGTACACCGCTACCCTCGATCGAGTTGTTCAAGAAGGGACCACAGTGACCGACACCATCGAGCGTTCCGTCGGGATTCGCATAGAGGGTATGTTCTGCCACCACTGCCCAGACAACATTACCCGAGGATTACAAGAAGCGTTTGAGAACGAGCGCAGTTTTGTAATCGACTCTCCATCACTATCGCTCGAGCAACCCATTCTACATGTCAGATATGTACCGGACCCTCCTCGCTTCACGATCCGAAAGATCTTTTCGACGATCAAGAGCCTCAACCCAGTGTTCCAGCCTTCGGTCTTCCACCCTCCGACACTGGAAGAGCGCGCGCGCGAGATGCATGCGGAAGAGCGGAAACGTATTCTGATCCGCCTCATTCTATGCATCATCACCGCGATTCCGACGTTCGTTCTCGGCATCGTCTTCATGAGCTTGATTAGCTCCAAAGACCCCATACGCACATACCTCATGGGCAAGATGTGGGCCGGCAACGTCACTCGATTAAGCTGGGCACTATTCTTCCTCGCTACGCCTATCTACTTCCTCGCCGCTGATACATTCCATCGGCGTGCACTGAAAGAGCTGAGATCAATGTGGCGACCAGGAAGCCGCACCCCATATCTGCACCGCTTTACCCGCTTCGGCAGCATGAACATGCTCATCTCACTCGGTACGACAATCGCATACCTGGCATCAATCGTAGAGCTCATCTTGGCTGCCACGAAGAAGTCTTCTGGTTCCATGAACGACTCTTACTTTGATGCAGTAGTCTTCCTGACGATGTTCTTACTTATCGGCCGTTTCTTGGAAGCTTATAGCAAAGCCAAGACTGGCGATGCTGTCACCTCGCTTGGAAAGCTTCGACCAAACGAGGCTGTTCTTGTCGACGCAGAAAAAGGCGACACTAAGATCGCGACTGATCTTCTCGAGGTCGGTGATGTCGTTCGAGTCCACAATGGCACTTCGCCACCGTTCGATGGAGATATTATTGAAGGCAGCACTAGCTTTGATGAGTCTAGCTTGACTGGCGAGTCGCGTCCGGTCAAGAAGACCGAGGGTGATACTGTGTTCTCCGGTACAGTAAACAAAGGTTCACCCGTCAAGATCAAGGTTACGACAGTATCGGGTACTTCCATGTTGGATCAGATAATCCATGCTGTGCGTGAAGGGCAGTCACATCGCGCACCGGTCGAACGCGTCGCTGATACTATCACTTCGCATTTTGTACCTTTTGTCATCGCCGCTGCCATCGTCACCTGGCTTGTCTGGCTCATCCTCGGTACTACTGGTGCGATACCGAACGACTGGAAGAATGAATCTGCTGGCGGTTGGGAGCTTTGGTCTCTTCGCTTTGCTATTGCCGTCTTTGTCATCGCTTGTCCTTGCGGTATCGGACTAGCCGCACCCACTGCGCTCTTTGTGGGAGGTGGACTGGCCGCCAAACATGGTATCCTGGTCCGCGGTGGTGGTGAAGCTTTCCAAGAAGCCAGTTCACTCGACTGCATCGTCTTTGACAAGACTGGCACCTTGACACAGGGTGGCGATCCAGCAGTAACGAACCACAAGTTCTCTAATGATCAGAACGCTGCAATCGTGTTGGGTATTGTCAAGGCATTGGAAGAGAACAGCAATCATCCTATCGCTCGAGCGCTAGTCTCTTTCTGTAGCAAGGAGACCCACAATACACCTACAGCAGTCAACGTTGATGAGGTGCCTGGCAAGGGTCTCAAGGGCACTTTCAGGGTCGATGGACAAGACATCGTGGCGATCATCGGTAATGAAAGCTTCATGGCTGACCATAACGTCCCTATCCTCGCCGCCGATGCGTCATCCCTGCAGAAGTGGAAGTCGCAGGGAGATTCGGTCGCTTTAGTCGCCTTGTTTCTACCACGAACCGGTGAGCAAAGTGTGGCAGAGCAGTCCGAGCCATCCAACACGTCGGAGGCCCTGTCACTCGCCGTCACTGAAATTCAACCTGCGTCATCCTGGCGACTCGCGTGTACCTTCTCCATCGCGGATCCACTTCGCCCCGAGGCACCAGGCGTCATATCAGCCCTACACGCACGCGGCATAGACGTTTGGATGCTATCTGGTGACAACCCAACTACAGCCAACGCTGTAGGCGCGCAAGTCGGCATCCCAACTTCCAACATCATTGCCGGCGTCCTCCCAGACCAGAAAGCCGAGAAGATTAAGTACCTTCAGCAGACCCTCACCAAGCCACACAAGTCTGTATTCAACATCCCCTTCCTATCCCAAAGAGACAAGAAGCAAAAACGCGCAACTGTCGCCATGGTAGGTGACGGCATCAACGACGCACCCGCTCTCTCCACCGCCGACCTCAGTATAGCAATCGGCTCCGGTTCCGACATCGCCCTCTCGTCTTCCTCCTTCATCCTCATCAACTCCCGCCTAACAACTATCCTCACCCTTCTCGATCTCTCCCGCGTCGTCTTCCGTCGCGTATACTTCAATTTCGGATGGGCGCTCATCTACAACCTCGTCGCCATGCCCATCGCCGCAGGCGTTTTGTTTCCCATCACCACCGGAGGCAAACAGATGGACATGCACCATAACGGTGTTGGCATGGAAGGCGGTATGGCGATGGAGGATACGGGGAGGAAGCATATCAGGCTTGATCCTGTCTGGGCTAGTTTGGCGATGGCGTTGAGTAGTGTGTCTGTGGTTTGTAGTAGTTTGGCGTTGAGGAGTAGGGTGCCTGGTGTGGGGTTTAGGGTTGAGGGAGGAAAGGAGGGCAGGGAGGGCACGGTGGATGGTGTGGAGAAGCAGAAAGTGGGGGATCAGGAGATGGTTTAGGGAGTAGTCAATTAGCTGGTGGTATGGTGTGGTAATGGTATCCCTATTCCGACGAATTCTCCAATAGCTATTCAACATCCTCAATCGCACTGCCGTTCAACCTCTCCCAACTCCAATGCTATTCCTCTGCCAAACTCGGCAATCCTCTATCCGCAATTTCGAGACTCAAGTTCTTTTCTACCACTGCCCAACCCTCTCCCGCCTTGTACTTCTTCCGTCTTCCAACACTAATCTTCACATCCGCTTCACCCGTCTTATGCATTGCATAAGTCGTCTTCCATTGCCTCTCAGCAAGGATACGGCGCCGAGGATCCCAATAATCCTGAAGAAAAGGAGAAGCCTTGTAATACCAAGGCACTTCCTCGCTCTCTCGCTTTTCTTGTGGTGGTACTGCAGGATACCAATATTCCTGGGGCTGGCAAAGCCACTTCGGAGCCCTATACCAGAAGTGAGGATCGGGTATTATGATTGGAAGAGATGTCTCTTCAGTGTTGTACTCATCCTCGTCATCGGCATCGTACGCTGTGTCTGATACCTCCTCCCTTTTTGCGACTTTTGAAACATGTCTCTGTTCATGTGTATGTTCGTAATTGTCCTCATTTTTAACGTTGTCTTCATCTTCGCTTGGCGAGCGTTTCCGCTTCGGTGCAATAGTGAAGGAGCGGATTGGTGTGGCGAAGAGGAGGGAGGGGGAGGCGGGGGAGTTCTCACGAACTTGTTGTACTTTAATCTCCCAAGCGCATGTTGAGCGTGGGCTTGGAATTGGGTTTTTGGTGGATGGAGGGAAGATTGGTGCTTGCTTTGGTGCCATTTTTGTGGTTGCGTGTGTGGGTGAAGGTAAGGGGATGATGGGAGGTTTGTTGAATGGGTTGGATGGGCTTTGTAGAACTGCTAGAGTTGAGAGAGTTATCATGTAAAAGGTATGTGGGCTTTCTATTCGAAAAGCCATGACTGTGCCTATGATTTATCTGGTTCATTACTCTTAAAGAACGGAGAACCAGTCTGGGGGCTACATGGTGACCGGAAATGTCTGCATCAGCCTAAAGTAGAGGTATGTCGTCCAAGTAGTATACAATAGGGATGCGCTGAATGGATAGGTTGGAGCTGACAAATGTGGGATGTGGAGCCGACGAAAGAGTTGGGCGACATGGTAGTCGCCCGGGTGTGGTATTGCAAAGCGTTCTACCATGGAAATCAACGTTGTAGTCAGCAGAGGTCGCGCACAATGCATTGGGTATTATCTGTGTGGCAGGAAAATTCAAAAAACTCGAGTTCGTTCCTAACACTTGAAGGAATTTGAAGTGACTGTTAGCATATAGCAGAGTCTCAAACTACTGCGCGTGTATGGTGATTATAGGTATCGCGAGTGAGGTGCAATGTGTTCGAAGATGACGCGTATTGATTCTAAGGTTTGTATAGAATAAGGAGGTAATGTGAAGCTTTTCGCAGATCTTGCTGTGTGCCAGTGATGCAAGATGCAGGAAACATTCCTACGTCACGCCTTCGCGATGACTTTGAGTATGCGCATTTCCTAAGCCCATATGGGGTAAATGCCCTGATACCACCCTTCCCGATGACCCTCGTCCTTCCCTTAGTCTTGCGACCACCTCATCGGGTTGGCACGAACACCCTTCGCACCAGACGCCGAGGCAACAGCGCCCCTGCTATTCTTCTTCACCTCAGCCACTCGAACAGGCGGTCCCTGGCGTTTCTTGTTGTCCCTTTCGATTTTCTTGATCAGGTCGGGGGTGATCATGATCGGCTTGCGGGGGCCGTGACTGCGTTTGGCCTTTGCCGGCTTGGGTGGCGTGGAGTCGACGACTTTGATGGTTTCGACGATTTCTGATGGATGTGTCGACGAGTCTGTTGGTTCTTCAGAGATTGCCTCGAAATAAAATCTTGCGAGAGCAGGGGCGGAAGCCGAGCGGCGAAGGGATGCGGGTGCGGTTACGGGTGTGGACCGCGCAACAGGCCTCGTGAAGGCAGTTGGGTCCACCTTCGTCGCGCTTTCGGTGTCCTCCTCGTAAGCACTGGAGGGAGCGATAGCGATGGTGGATGATGCTCTGGGAGGGGAGGTTTGAACGAGAGACTCCTCGGATTTCTTTCCGCATGTCGAGCACTCTGACTGCTTTCGTGTGTTGTTGGAGGAGACAAGTTTACGAACGAAGCTGAACCAGCGCCTAACAGACGGCTTGTCTTTTCGTTGGACGCGGGTGGAGACCTTCAAATCGGCTTCGTTGGTGGTAGTGCTGCTGTCGGTGCTCGCGCTCAGCCGAGCAAGGTCGGCGTTGGTGGTGGTAAGAGAAGCCATAGCTAGCGATGGGGTGTAAGATAGACAGAGAAAGTCTTATATGTGTCTGAGGAAAGTTGTACAGAAGAAATTTCCAGGCACACAGCTAGTTTATGGATGCTACCGCTCTTTACGCTGCCACCTTCAGATGGTCACGCTGCACTAAGTGATGACTGAAACCATGAGGCTCGTAGGCTGCGAATACATCATACGTAAATTGGCGTTGTAATAGAGCACCTACTGTTGGCTGAACCAGATCCACATCGCGGTATACCGAACTTTGAGTTCGCCAAGGTCAGGCGGCAGTGATCGTGGGAGACGGCCCAGGGTATGGAAAGGATCCAGAGCCAAGGCGCACCCATTGAACGCAACCATAAATCTATGAGTCGTGAGCATTAGGTAGAGAGAGGCAAGTGCATGTGGAAGGCACAAAACACGGCCAGTGACCTGATCGCCGCGAATGACTGCGATAGAATACCAAACCAATTCAAGACAACTCTGTGGGTCGAACAAGATCAGATGGTTAAGAAGTGGTATTCCCTGAATGATCCTATAGCGCCAGCCCAATGCCCATATTCTTATACACCAATATACAAAGTCGTGTATTTCGCTACTTGCGCGCTTCGACTGCCTGCTGGAGTGCTTGGGTGGTGCCCAGTGGCTGTGCGGCTCGGTCTAGAGGCTTGTCTGGTACGATGACATCCTCGAACTCATCCTGTGAGATGGCATTGATGGTGTATGTGTCTATAAGATATCAGTCATCGCTCTAGGCAGAGAAGGCATGTGCCATACAGATGCCAATGACCAGGGTGCAGATAGCGAAGCCAGTGATGGTGTTTTTGATCAGGTACGGCGCGCGGGTTCGCAGCAGGGCCGGCGATGCCCGCATGCGGTCGTCATAGTAGGTCGAGCGGAAGGGTTTGCTGTCGAGGTTAACATACACCCTCGATGTACATGCGCAATGCAACTTACTATCCCATGTTGGCGTGCTGAGACTCTCACTGCTTTGCGGGGAATCGCCAATGTCTCGCCGCGGTGGTGAACTTCCACCACGCTAGGCGGCCTTGGCGGCCAGGCGTAGATCATCATGGCACTGCCGCGAACCCTCCGCGTCACTCACCTCACCCGCAGCTGTAGTCAACAACACCCGTCGCGCAACCCCCCTTCCCTTCTTCACGCTCTCTACGCCTCTTTAATTATTAGCTTTGCTGGGAATGGGAGCGCCCTTGACGTCGGATACCGGGCTTTGTCGCGTTCTTAGTCTGACTGCCGTGCGCGCGTGAGGCAGCGTCACTTCTCTTCACCCTTTCGAAGAAACAAAGCTCGTCTCGTGTGCACTCGCCATCAGCCATCGCCATGAGTTCGCAAACGATACAGCAGATGGAGTCCGCCCGGTCGCTCGCGTTAGGCGACGGTAGATACTATCCTACCATCATACCGGGCGTGCTCCCCATCATCGGCTACAGTGAAGACCAGAGCATCGAGATACAGCGATGGGGTGCCGACTTTCTGGCCGAGGCTTTTGCGTCGCCAACATGGCCTCAAGACGTCAAGCAGAACAGCGCGCCCTCTGTGCTTGCTACCCTGAAGGCCTACCTCGACAATGTTGAAGACAAGAGCGTCATCAAGAGCGCCATCCAGGCGGCTGCCAGCGTTTACCCGCTTGTCTACAAACACATGTAAGTGACATCCCAGGCATCAGATAGAAGTCCCCATGTCAAATATGCCATGCGCATCTTGAGGTCCCCTTGCCAGATGCCCATGATTGCAGTTACGCGAACACGTTCTTATACTTGCATGTGTCAGTGTCTCCGACGCCAGCGATGCGCAAAAATGGCAACTCATGGCCGGCATCAAGTCCAACATCTTGCGACGAATGGATGCAGCTGCGCCCGGTGTGCGGATATGTTGCGTCAAGTTCCTCCAGCAAGTCGTCCTGGTACAGACGCCGGGCGTTACGGACCCTAGGGTAAATACTACACTCTACCCAATGTACACACAGCCATCTGATCCCTCGCAGCGCGCCGACCCAAACGACATCTCCCTCTCCCTCGTATCCCGCGACCACCCCCTCATACCCTTCGCGAGCCTCGAGGCTGAAGGACACGGGCTGTTGGACAGGTTGCTGGATATCATACACGGAGATCACAGGTTAGATAGACAGTTGCAGACTGCTGGAATGCCTCTAACAGAGACTAGTGACGGCTTGCTTGTGACTGCCACACTCAACAGCTTGGGCATGCTAATCCACCGCCGCCCAAATGTTGCAAATAAGATCTTGAACAGTGTCTTCAACTTCAACCCTCTCAAGCTCGCCAATTCGCCCATGACGCCCAAGAACAAGGTCATCATGAAGTCGATTGAGCGTACAACAAGGGCACTGCTTGTGAACATCATAAAGAGGTATGTCTGCCTTGCTATATCATAGTACTGCTGATGCTCACAAACGTAGAAACTCCCCAGATAACCCCATCAACGGGCGGATACAGCAGTTCCTCGAACGCATGCATCGTACACGGGTTGAAGTGTTCGATGAATCTAACCGTAAACGTCCTGCACCGGTTGAGCCTACTGATGGTCTTGACCCAGCAAAGAGGCAACGGCTGGTTGCTGAGCCTCCAAGTCGCACGCCATCCGTCCAGCCGCTACCGCCTGGTGAAGTGAGCTGGCGACAACTATACACACTGAACGCTGAGGGCAGCACTGCGAACTTCGATGTGCAAAACTTCAGAGATCCCGAGCAATTGCTGAGGATAGTCGTGCCTGTTCTGCAGTCGGTGAACCCACAGAAGCTTGAACAAGCTATCAACGTATGTGATGTTCCCTGTCCAATTCAGACTCACGTTGGCCTACACGTTTCAGGCTTTATTGGAGGTGTCAGTCGTAGCCGTGCTAACATCATCTAGGCCGTCCGCGCTCGTTATCAGACACTCAAACACATCGCACCAAGTCGCCCTGTACAGCCCCCACCGACCGCCGCCGCAGAAGACGAAGAAGAATACGAGCCCGACTTCGAGCCCGAAGACGCTGAACAACTCATCAACAAGCTCGATGGCATCCCCTCGAATCCCTTCTCCTCACAAGGCGGACCGTCAACCGCGTTAGCACCCTACAAGCTGCCCGAGGCACCTCCGTTATCAGAACAGGATGTTCAGAAGTACGGTGACATGACCGTACATCGAGCCTTCGGCATGCTGAGCAGTGTAGATGAGACACAGAAGAGCAAAGTCGCTAAAGGCGGCTTCAACCGACTTGCGGCCACCGATTACAACAGAGACGCCTGGGTCACTATACTCTCTCGGCTAGCTACACGAGCCAGCGCTGGCCTAGACGACCCGGAAGAAGGCATCAAAGATGAATACGCCGTTAAGAACGCCAAGGGCAATATGCGCATCAGCGATGCGGTAAGAGATGGCCTGTATCAGTACATACTGTACAACTGGAAGTCTCGCATCGACGTCGCCATCTCATGGCTCAACGAAGAATGGTACAACGACATGGTCCTCGCCGAGTCCGCCGAAGACACCGCTACAAACGGTTCCTCCAACCACCACACATCGCCGAAGCCACCAGGGAACTACCATCGCTGCGCCCTCCGCCTCATCGACGGTATCCTGCCCTACATCGAACACACCGACAAAATCATCATCCGCTTCCTCTCCGAGATCCCTGCCATCGACTACAGCATCCTCGTACGTCTCAAGAAGATGGCCGAAGACCCTGAGCGCATCGACTTGGCGTGTAACACACTCCACTACCTGTACATGTTCCGTCCTCCTGTCCGCAAGATCGTCGTCGATATCCTGGCAGAGATGTGGACGGAGAATGAGCGGGCGAAACCTAGTGCGCAGAAGTTGTTGGTTAGATGGAGACCGGAGGTACTTGGCGATGGAAGGAGCGTCAGTATGCCTACTATGGTTAAGAACGAGAGTAGTGCGGGGGCTGGTGGGGATGCGCAGATGGTTAAGGAGAGCGCTAATGGCGCTTTGGAAGTTAAGGCTGTTTCGTAGATGGGGAGATGAGGAGAGAGGAAACTGGGATGGAGACGAAGGAAGGAACATGCCATGGGTTTGGATTCGAGGCGTTCGTTTCTTCACGTGTATACCTATCGATTTCATTCGTAGGATTGTGTTACGATAGGAAGCAAGGAGGCTTACACCACAGTAAGACGGGAGAAAAGGATGTGGGAAAGCCAAGGCTCCAACCCAGAGAGGTTCTGCGTGGTTCCACGAAGACATAGTGCAGCCAGTGTATAACATTTCCAATTTGTTCAAAACACGAATCTGCATTCATCCATTGGCACTTTTACTTTACGTCGTAGTGATCGTTCCTATGCTAATACATCTCCATCGAAATCACATCATCCTCCTCTAACAAACACACACGCCATCTACTCAATCTTCATCTTCTGAAACTGCTCAATACTCGCCTCCCAATTCCTGGCCTCCAGCTCCGCAGTCCTCAGCTTCTCCTTCTCCTGCTCCTTGACCGCATCACTAACCTTCTGCTCCCACTCATCATCCATAATCTTCTTCTGGCGCGTAATCGTCTCGTTGGCTTTGACGAGGCGGTCTTGAGCCTTGGTAATCTCCTTGTCGAGCTCAATGCGGCCCTTGACGTCAAGGTACGCGGTCGCGGCGGTGCCGATTGTGTAGACGGCGCAGCCGGAGGGGATGGAGTCGGTGGGGGATAGGATTTTGATGTCTGCGACGGTTTTGCCGGCGAGGGAGCGGATGGAGGGGAGGGAGGTGGGGGTTGAGAGGGTGGCGTGGGTAGAGTCGTCCAGGGACTTGATGTAGGTGGATGCGCCTTCCTTGATGGCGTATTCGGCGGTTAGGGAACGGAGACCCTTAGCGCTGTCGACGAGGAGCTCGTATTCGGCGTTTGCGGTTTCGTCTTCGAATTCTGGCTTGTACTGGGGGAAAGGCGCGATGGTGATGGAGGGGGTGGAGTCGCCTTGACGGCGGGGGAGACGCTGCCATAGCTCTTCGGTGAGGAAGGGCATGAAGGGGTGGATCATGTTCAGTCCTCCCTCGATGGAGGTGTAGAGCGTCTGTTTCGCGCTTTCCTTCTGCTCTTCGCTGCCTTCGTCGAAAATGGCCTTGCTGTTCTCGATGTAGGTGTCGCAGAGGTAGACGTAGAAGTACTTGTAGGCAGCCTGGGTAGCCAGACTGAACTCGCGTGCCTCCAAGTGGTCGTTGATCTTCTTGGAAGCGACATTGAGCTGATGCAGAATGTATCGCTCAGGTAGTGACTCTGAGCCTCCCTTTGTGACCTTCTCTCGTGGTGTGAAGTTGTCTCCCAGACGTCCAATGACGTATTTTGTGGCCTGGTAGATCTTGTTACAGAACCTTCGGTATCCGTGGATGACCTAACAACTGGTCAGTATATAACATTGAGAACGGTATATGGAAATCGCTTACGTTAACATCGAACGAGATGTCACCTCCTCCTGTGGTGTACCCAACAAGTGCCATGCGCAGCGCATCAGCACCGCACTCGGGGATACCCTGAGGGAAGGCTGTCTTCTGATACTTCTCCGCCTTGGTCAACTCCTTGGGATCAAGGTTACCAGCGCGAAGCTGGTCGTGTAGCTTCTGCAGAGTGATACCATCCATGATATCAACAGGGTCCACAACGTTACCCAGCGACTTGGACATCTTTCTTCCGTCCGAATCACGGATGAGCGAATGGCAGTAGACCTCCTTGAATGGGACCTTGCCGGTGAGGTACAAGGAGAGGAAGATCATCCTAGCAACCCAGAAGAAAAGAATGTCCCATCCGGTCTCGAGAACAGATGTGGGGAAGAGCTTCTCCAGGTCGGCGGTCTGGTTGGGCCAGCCGAGGGTAGAGAATGGCCACAGACCGGAAGAGAACCATGTGTCAAGGACATCCTCGTCCCGTGACAGCGTGAACTTCTTGCCCGGGAACTTCTTCTCAGCCTTGGCCCGCGCCTCCTCTTCTGTCCGGCCGGTGATCCAGAGCTCATCTTCACTTCGGTCACCCGCTTGACCTTCGATTTCAACAAAGTACGCGGGAACCTGGTGACCCCACCACAGCTGTCGAGACAAGCACCAATCTTGAATGTTGTTCATCCAGTGCATGTAGACCTTCTCGGAGGTGGCGGGCCTGATCTTGATGTCGCCCTTCTCGACGGCTTCGATAGCGGGCTTAGCTAGGCTGTCCATCTTCATCCACCATTGCGGCTTCATGATAGGCTCGATGACGTCGCCAGATCTTGAGCAGATCGGGACCTTCATGGGGTTAGGCTCCGTCTTCACAAAGAGGTCGGCCTTCTTCAACGCATCAACAACGGTGTAGCGGACATCGAAGCGCTTGGCGCCTTCGAATTGACCAGCGTTCTTGTTCATAGTTCCGTTGTCGTTCAAGATGTTGATGAACTCAAGACCGTGCTTCTTTCCAAGGTTGAAATCGTTGGGGTCGTGCGCTGGAGTGAGCTTCACAGCTCCGGTACCAAACTCAGGGTCGACATAGTCGTCAGCGACAATAGGCATGAGACGGTCGATGAAGGGGTGACGGGCTTTCTTTCCGACGAGGTCCTTGTAACGGTCGTCCTTAGGATGGACAGCGATACCGGAGTCACCGAGCATAGTCTCGGGACGTGTGGTAGCGATCTCGATGAACTGGTCGGTGCCTTCGATGGCGTACTTGAAGTGAGTAAGAACACCGAACTCAACCATCCTCTCGTACCCGGGCACAGATAGCTTGGTAGGTCCAGCCAGATCCTTGTTGTCGACCTCAAGTGTACTAAGCGCTGTGTTGAGAGCCGTACACCAGTTTACCAATCTGTTACTGCGGTAGATCAAACCATCTTCGTGCAGGCGCACGAAGGTTTCCGTAACAGCCTTGGAGCAGTTCTCATCCATGGTGAAGGCCTCGCGTGTCCAATCGAACGATCCACCCATTCTGCGCAGGGTGTTGGTGAGATGCTGATGGTATTCCTCCTTCCACTCCATAGTCCGCTCAAGGAACTTTTGGCGACCAAGATCGTATCTCGTCTTGTTCTCCCTCCGCTTGAGCATCTTCTCGACAACGGACTGTGTAGCGATACCAGCGTGGTCGCAACCAGGCAGGTACAGGGTGGTGTAGCCCCTCATCCTATGCCACCGTATGAGGACATCCTGGAGACTCGTAGCGAGCGCGTGACCGCAGTGTAGCTTTCCGGTAACGTTGGGTGGCGGGATAGGAATGACGAAGTGACCGGGCCCCTTGACGTCTCCATTCTCGGCGAACTGGGGCTTGAAGAAGCCCTGGGAATCCCACCATGCATCCCATGCCGACTCGACGACCTTGGGTATGTATGCCTTTGTGTATGCGTCGTCTAGTGGCCTCAGCCTCTTCTTCTCGCCCTTGGGTGTCTCTTCGACGTATTCTGGTAGTTGCTCCTCCTCCTTGCCCTTCTTCTTCTTCTCTTTGGCTGGAGCGGCGGCATCCTTGGAGGCACCGGCAGCGGCTGCCTTCTTTGCCTTGAACTTTGCATCCTTCTCCGCCTTCTTGCGCTCCTTCTCTAGTTCCTTGGCGGACTTCTCCTTCTTCTCTACGCCCTTGTCGTTCTCACGGCCGGGCGCATGTTGGCCGGTAGCCTCGTTCTCGGCAGCGCCAAGGATGTCTTTCTTGACGTCTGAGCTGAGCTCGGGCGGCGGCGCAGTGTTTGGCGTCGTCTTCTCGCCGGTCGAGTTGTGGGAGGACGCGTTGAGCGCCATGGTTGCGGTCGAGTAGTGGTGTTTGTGGGTGAGCACGCGCTCAGCGTGAAGCGGCGTGTAGGTTCGCGATAGGCTGCGGATTGGCCGTCTCAATTGCAATGGGCGTCTGGCAAGATTTTGAGAATCGAGGTTTCGTCTGCAGGCGGCGCGCAGTGTAGTGGGCGCGGTGCGGGGCAACATTAACAAAAAAGTGCCTGGGTGTGAGTCGTCCAAGTCCGGCCTGCGTCACCCCACATCCTCGAGCTCGGACGGACCCCGCCTACGACGACGAACCATTGAGCCATGCTCGTCGCTCCATGACTGCATACAACACAGTCATGACGGGACACAGTCATTGCCAGACGATAGGAGCTCTCCGATCTCACATCGGGAATGCCCGACGATGATTCATATGCGATGAAAAGCAAAACACCAGGTGAGGTGCACAAGTCGAGTCAGAGATAAGTGTGCCACAAAAAGATTCGTCATTGACTACCGTGAGCATAAAACACTTCTAGCAAGAATGAGCGTCCACCAACACCCCAATATGCATTGAGCCGAGTACTTGTTGAGCTTTGTTTGCTCCCATGCGCCTGCGATGTACCATTGCGCTCCCCATCGCTTATACAAGAACGATACCTAGCACCTTGCCCTATGCACTGCCGCTCCGTGATGTGCGCCTTGTGCTTGTACGCCGGCACCTCGGTTGTGTCTCAAGCCAAAAAAACTTGGAACGGATAGATGGGAGACCGAGTATTTCGTTGCTGTAACTTTTATGCTATTACATAAAGTCTAATTACGTGAATGGGTATCTCAATCATGCCGCGGTGCTGTTTTGCTGCGCGGCCTGTCGGACGGGCGCAAAGTAAGGATGTTGCATGGCCTCTTGGGCAGTCAGTCGGTCCTGATACATGTTAGTCTTTGACACCGCATCGTTACATATGACAGAACGTACCTGGTGATCGTATCGCAGCAGTTTGTCGAGGAAGTCAATCGCATCGTTGCTGACAAAGCGCTGGTTCTCGGCATTGATGAACGAGTGCCACGGCTTCTTGGGATACCGACTAAGTATGTCGTCGTACTGGGCGTCTAGCTCAATGTCGTACTTGTCGAGATAGTCGAACAGGTCCTCCGTTCCAAGCACCTTGGCAATCTTGACGAGCTGGTCAGAGTTGCTGTTGCCGTGGAAGAATGGTTCCCGCCTGAAGATCATTGAGGCGAACATGGCACCCAGCGACCACATATCAAGCGAGTAGTCGTACTCTTGGAAATCGACTAGTAGCTCGGGGCCCTTGAAGTAACGTGACGCGACACGGACGTTGTATTCGGTTCCTGCATGGTAGAACTCCGCTAGACCCCAGTCGATTAGGCGCAACTAGTACTCGTTAGCTGTGCTCCTCTGCTCTGATAGGATGTGCGCACCTTCCGCTTCTCATGATCGATCATAACGTTATGAGGCTTGACATCACGGTGCATGATGCCTTTGCTGTGGCAGTAGTCGAGGGCCTTGAGCAGCTCGAAGATGTAGTATCGCACGTCGTAGTCCTGGAACTTGGGGTACAGACTCCGGAAGTCAGTATTGTTGACATATTCGAATATCAGCGAGGGTGTTTTGCTCTGTTGATCGCTGGTCAGCTTTATTCTCAAGCACGCGGCAGCGGTTGGGCCTCAGTACCCAGTCGCCAATCCAGTCGGAGCCGTCACTAACCTGGTTGTCGCGCACCACGTCCAACAGCGAGACGATGTTGGGGCCACCCGACAGATTCTGCAGGATCTTGATCTCACGCTTTATCTTCTTCTTCTTGACAGGCTTGAGGACCTTGATGACGCATTTCTGGTAGTTAACCACGTTGATGCCCTCAAAGACCTCCGAGTACTTTCCGCGGCCAATCTTGCGGACGACCTCGTAGTTCTCGAGCACGCCCCAGGAGATGTTCACCGAGTCGTAGTCCCAGTACGACCGAGGCATGTTCGCGTTGACATCGGCGTAGACGCGAGCGAGGCTTGTAGCCCCGCTACTATTGTTCAACGCCATTCGGACAACAAAGCAGTTCTCCGGGAGATCTGTGGAATTCCACTTTGCGCGTTCTTCGAGGTCTGTACTGAGATCTCTGCGCCAAGGGGCTGTTGTATCGAGCGAGGGGTCGTATGGTGGGGTGAAGAAGCGGAGGAGGTCGGGACCCTGGGAGAAGAGGGCAAGGCCTGCAAGCGCACCAAGGACAGCGAGCGCAAGGAGCGGGTATGGAGGAAGGCGCGACAGAGGGCCGTCACGGCAGTCGCGATGGGCCTCGTGGTTGGGCGGGGGTGCCTGGGTGTTGGCGGTGGTGAGCTCTGGCTGCTCGTGTTGGTGGTGGAGGATGGCTTGTGGGCGTTAGACTAGTACCAGGCAAGGGCCAAGCTTTTCCGGCAGGCGGGCCCAGGTGCTGATGACGATCCCTTCTATCTCACTTACAATTATTTAGCTTGCGCTGCCGCACTTCCCCTTCAACCTCTGCAGTAGTCATTCTAGCTAGTGCAGCCATGTTTCACGACCTGAACGTTCCCTGGACGGACGCGACGCGCGAGCTGCAGCGCACAGTAGCTTTCCTCGACGAATGTGAGTTCTTCGAGTTGTAGTTGAATGCGCCGGCGGTGGACTGACGCGGTGCAGTAGGATACGACGTCGTTGCTCTCACGCACACATATTCGGGAAAACTGCCGACTGATATAGTACGTCGAGGAAACTGCGACCCTTTCACCTTCCTCTTTTCAATCGCTAATGCGCTGCTCAACCAGAGTTCGCCTGTACCCACAAAACTCCCCTTCCCGGTTCCTTCACGCATGCGCATCCTACGACGATGCAACATCTTTCTTACCGATTCGGCCTCCAACTTCCGCATACCACAGCTCCAGCAGCAATATGACCTCGTAGCCGCGCGACCTACAGACGACCGCACCCTCCAGCAGGCATGTCAGAGTCTGGACGTAGACATAATTTCACTCGACCTGACCCGGCGATTCGAGTCCCACTTCAAGTTCCCTACGCTGGGGACAGCTATATCCCGTGGTATTAAGATCGAAATATGCTACAGCCAGGGTATCATGTCGAGCGATCCCGCCGCAAAGCGCAACCTGATTAGCAATGCGACACAGCTCATACGCGTGACCCGTGGTCGGGGCCTCATATTTAGTTCGGAAGCGAAGAGCGTGCTAGGCATACGCGCACCAAGCGATGTCATCAACCTGGCTTCCGTCTGGGGACTCGGCACAGAGAGAGGCAAAGACGGTCTGACAAAGGAGCCTAGGAGTGTAGTCGAGTATGCACGATTGAAGCGCCAGAGCTTTAAGGGCATCATAGATATTGTCTATGGTGGAGAGAAGCCAGCGCAAAGCTCTGCGGCTAAGGGCAAGGACAAGCAAGATCCGAAGGGGAAAGCAAACAAGAACCAGAACGGCAAGCGACCAGGCGAGAGTTTGGAGGGCACTCCCCTGCACGAGACCAAGGCAGAAAAGCCAATCTCGAAGCGCCAGCAAGCCAAGAACAAAAAGGCAAAAGTACAGGAGGGGGGTGGAGAAGTGACAGAATCCTAAGGAAGGAGTATTTTGACTCTATCTAGATAGACGGCAGATGATACCCATAGACACGAGCAGCAATGCACAACAAAGATCATACCCACACCTTTGTATTCTCTCAACATTACTACCTCGCAGGAACACTCAATGCTCAACTGCTACGATCAACTATATAACATAGAAACTAACAAAGCATAGACATCTGGATATTGCCAAATATGAGACATCTACCACCACCACATCGCTGCCTGAACCTCCGGCGTCGGCTTCACCAACCTCCTTCCGAGATTCACCGTGACACGACTCTGTAGCGCAACAGTGCTGATATCGAAAGGTAGGGGCTCTTCAACGGGCGTTGGCGCAGGGGCGCCGGCTGCAACTTGACTCTGAGCCTGCGCGCTTGTTGTTGCTTTTGCAGGAGAGGAAGAAGCTGCTGGTGCAAGCGATACCTCGACAGATGGTGTTACACTTGCAGATGATGATGTTGCAGCCGCCGAAGAAGCAGAAGCAGAAGCAGAAGCAGATCCGCTAGCCATCATAGTAACACCCGCTCCAGCCGCACTGGTCGTGGTTCCTGCGACAAGGCCAGGCCGAGTCAGTGTAGCCGAGTCGATAGCTACGGTGCTGCTTGAGCTTGTCGAAGCAGCCTGCTGTGCTCCAGGGGGTGGTGAACCCCCGGCCTCAACAGTTACCGCACTGCCCACGACAGTCTGCATGGTACTTTGACTCATTGTTGGCGCGCTGCTCATGGATCCTAGTTGGAAGGGCTGGGCCTGTGGTGCGGACATGGGGAAAGATCCAGCCGGACACATGCAAGCGCAGTTGCATTGAGAAGCTGCTGTAGCAGCGGCTGCACCACCAGATCCTGCGACGACGGTGACTGCAGCCGCAGCTTTTGTGGTAGTTGTAGCTCCCGCGAGGCCGGCGGCGGTCCCATTGCTTCCTCCGCCTGCGACAACAGTGACCGCGGCTGCTGCACCACCCGAGGATGCAGTACCGTTCGTTCCAGATCCTGAGCCGGCGACAACCGTAATCGCGGCTGCTGCTCCACCTCCACCAGAAGCGCTGGCAACTCCAGCAGTACTGTTTCCATCGGCTTTGACTGTGACTGCCATGCCTACTGCAGTTGTTGTCGTTGCAGCAAGACCTCCGGCCGTAAGCTTGGCCGAGTCGATCGCTGCAGTACTGGCGGAAGTGGAATTTGAAGCACCTTGAGCGCCAGCTGCGGGCTCTGATCCGGCCGATACAGTCACAGCAGCTGCAGGTGCCATGGCGGCTGCCGAACCCTGGGGTAGCGTTAGCGATGTACAGAATGGAACATAACTCAACAACGTACAGTAGAGTTCTTGCTTTCCGCTAGACTGGCTGTCTGCATAGGCTCAGCAGCGGGCATAGCGGCCCCCTTAGCACCCATGCTGCTTGAGTTTCCAGCAGCCATACCTCCCATCTGGGAAGGCGCATTCGTCCAGGGAATAGGGGTCACTTTTGGCAGAGCTGACTTTCCAGCGGGGAAGACTGTCTTTACCGCCTTGGAGGAAGCGGACGCCTCTGTCGGCTTCTCGACAGCGGCAGACGATGCTGATGCAGTGGCTGCCTCTGGTGCCTCGGCCGCAGCCTTCGACGATGTAGCTGAGGCTTCTTCGGCAGCTGATGACGAAGCTGATGCTTCTCCCTTGGCTGGTGACGATGCCGGTGCTGCTTCTGCAGGTGCTTCCCCTTTAGCTGAAGACAACGTAGTTGGTGCCTCTGCCTCTGCCGGTGATGAAGCAGATGCTTCAGCTGGTGCTTTTACGGCGGTTGATGACGATATGGCAGTGGCTTCTCCGGCCGCTGGTGACGATGCTGACGTTGCTTCAGCTGGGGCTGATGGCGATGCTGCTGCCGGCGCTTCTCCAGCGGGAGGTGTCGTTTCGGCTGCTCCCTGCGGCGGTGCTTCGACAAGCGTTGCTGCAATCTCCTGGCCATTGGGTTGAGTGACGATAGTCTGAACTATCTGAATAGTTTGAAAGTTACTCCCATTTTGTGGTGCTCCAGACTGGGATGGTAGTTGGCCTTGTCCATTTGGTGCGAGTTGATTCGCTAGATCTCCAGCAATATCGGCGCTGCCACTCTGACTAGAACCGGGTTTGGGGGCCAGCTGGTTTGCAAGATCTCCAGCAATGTCGCTCGACTTGATGCCACCTGCTGCTCCTTGGTTGGCACCCTGTGTCGTTCCTTGCGCACCACTCTGGCCCTGCGGCTGCGGGTTGCTGGTCTGGTTTGTCGATGGACTCTGCTTTTGCCCATTAAGCCCAATGAGGATGTCGTCAACGCTCGTGGAGCCCCCACCGGCAATCTGGTTTGCGAGGTCTCCACCGACATCATTCGTGTTAATATCTCCGTTGCCACTCCTTTGGCCTTGTCCTTGGCCTTGCGCGAGCCCATTCAACAAGGCGTTTGCGTCGAGGCCGTTCTGTGCAAGCCTGGCGGCAATGTTTCCATTGTCCAGTGCACTGGCTTGCTCGGCAGCAGGTACGTTGAGTGCCTCTGTATCCCGTCGTTGCCAGTCGAGTCCCGATACCAAATTGTCGATACGTCTGCCCGAGACTTCGGTTCGTATGTGAGTATTGTGAAGATCAAGTACTGCCTGAGTGACCGTCTATACGCAGTCAGTGAAGAGTCTCTACAAGCAAATGACATACGTACTGCACTCATGAGCAGCAGGGCTGGTACCCAGGACGATCGAGTTCTAGTCATTGTGGAATTCTTGATGAAGTGAGAACCGGAAACGATGGAAAAGAAAATTAGTAATTAGTACATCAACAGTCCAGCTGGAGTAGAATCGAAGGCGATGTCACAGACATGCAGAACCTCTCAGTACCTGCACAGCAGAAAGACCGAAGAGTTGAAGATGGAACGGAAACGTGTGGACACACAATGGAAACAGATAGTCCGGATGCAAACGAATGTAAGCTTCCGATAGTGCGAGAGCGTGCCAAACCGTTCAAAGGTTCATGACTGAGGCGAAAACTATCCTACTTAACGGGTCCGACATGTCAGCCCCGCTCAGCATGTTTCTAACCGTGTGGTGCTGGTTTCGAGCCTTCGCGGCTACTCGAACAGTGTTCAGGTGCGTCTCAAGGGTCGGAACGGTGTTCCTCAAATGGAGTCCCAGCGCGCAGTAGTGCAGCCGGTGATGGCATTGTCGGGTCAGCCTAGTTATCAGGGTTTGTTCCAGGCCAGTAACGTGCGATCCATGATCGACAGGCCCGCGAAAAGCGATTTTGGTGGTAGTCAAGCTTCACGATCGTCTGGCCAGCCGCTATGGTGGTGTAGTCTGACACGCGATGTGCGCGAGGCGATGGGGTTCACACCGGAGGCGTTTCACTCTGTGGAACATGGCGTTTTCTTCCTTCCGCTCGTGCATGAACGAAATCGATCTTCCATTACCGATCTATTTCCGCCCAAGTGCCGTGCGATAGAAAAGGCTTATCAATCGCGAAGCTGCAAAGTCGCGTTGTGCTGTGAAGCATGTGCGTAGCTGGTGATCGCGGGAGAAAGTCGTGCCTAGTAATCGTGGCTTGGCGACCGATGACGTGCGTCATTACGCTGGGCCTGACGCTTGCCAGCCCCTGGGGCCAACTTCCATCGCAAAGAATACGATTCTCGCTCGTCGGAGTCGGCCAAATTTTGCCAGCGCAGCGTGGAACGTTCGGCTTCCGTACGTAGCGACGTAGCTGTAAGCTCTAGGCTTCTGTATATGTAGGCGCAACTCTGCTGTCAAGGTCCGCGCACACAACAACAGCACCGTCCAGCGGTCATCATGGCCGCCATACACGTCCTCGATGATTATTATCTTGCCATCACCTTCCTCGTTACTGTTGCATACCAGCTGATCGGCTTTGCGATAGCCTTTTCGTTCAAGTTCGACAAACTTACCGATTTTGCTGGCGGCACCAACTTCATCCTTCTTGCGATCATCACGCTCTCATGCAGTGAGAACCGCGGCGATGCGCGCAACATTGTGGTATCGCTATTTATCATGCTGTGGGCGGCAAGACTGAGCGGCTTTCTTCTTTTCAGGATTCTCAAGACTGGCAAGGATGATCGTTTCGACGATAAGAGGGACAAGTTCTGGTCGTTCCTCGGATTCTGGGTGTTGTGAGTAGCTACAGACGTAAGCTGGGTGTCATTACTGATGGGTTACAGTCAAATGTTCTGGGTTTGGACTGTATCCATGCCGGTCACTATTCTGAACTCTCCAAAAGTCACTCGATTCAATCAGCCAGACTTTGGAACAGGCTGTGATATCGCTGGCATCATTCTGTGGTCAATTGGTTTCATCATGGAAAGTGTTTCCGACGTCCAAAAGTACAGGTTCCGTACTGCTCACGGTAGCGACGGCGCCGTCTGCAATGTCGGGTTCTTTGCCTGGACGCGCCACCCGAATTACTTCGGTGAGATGCTCATCCAGTTCGGTAGGTGTTGCTCATTGAGTTTCTTTGGACCAAAACTGATTATGACAGGTATATTCACGATCGCTATATCCCCGGCTGCAAACAACTACGTCTCGGGCGGTGCATATGACGCTCTGTACGCGTCTATTCTCGGTCCATTCTTCCTGACTCTGCTACTCATGTTCGTATCCGGCCTCACGCTACAGGAACGACCTGGCGCAAAAAAGAGATACGAGAAAGGCAACCGATGGCCCGAGTACGAGCAATACCTCCACCGAACGAGCATTCTCATCCCTTTCCCGCCACAGCTTTACGCCAAGCTGCCCGTCATTCTAAAGAGAACCATCTTCCTTGAGTTCCCAATCTATGTCTTTGATCCAGCCAAGCATGCAGACCAAGACAAAGTGCAAGCCAGAAACGCGGAGGAAGGTCAAACCAGGCCGAGTGATGAGCAAGGCCTTAGATCTTGAAGTATCAGATGTTCGATATAATGATACCCCTTTGTTGATTCTCTATCTTTATATAAACAACATTGTTAGAGCGCTTCGTACCGCATAATCGTAATTCAATATTCTCCCAAAAGGCATGCACAAATCAAAATCAGCATTCGATTATGTGAAATCGTCATGGTGCCATCAAAACTTGACGTGCAGGGTAACAAGCCAAAAGGCGGTTTATGTTTGTTCTATGCTAGATCTGTGTACCGACGTAGTCTGATGAACCACACGTCGCCTGCCCCTGCGTTAGGGGTGGCAAGAGCTCCAAGACTACAGATCCCAGCAATCCTCGTGCAGCGCATCTCTCGCCAAAGCTTCCACCGACCTCCGAGCAAGCCGTGTCCATGTCGGCGATGACATGTGAGAATGCAATCACCAGGTCGAGCAGTGGGATACAGCCCGCTTAGTCAGTCGCTGGGCGAATCAATCCACCCGGCCTTATCGCGCGAACATTGAAGATCACCTCACGCCATCGCATAAACCACACCCACGGGACGATGAGAAGAGTCAAAACCATCGAAATTTGTACCTCATGCTCGCATCTTTCCTTGGCTCGTCGTCTTAGTTGGACGACTAGCAGCCATGAGCCTGCTGGCGCCTGTTTCCAACTCGGAAACTACTTCCATCCCGCGTCCCCAATCGATTAGAGCACCTGGAGATGCGATTGCGTCATTGCGTCACTCTGAGATGGCCTGTTTGTAAGACTGGATGGGTGAATATAAGAGCCTGAAAACGCGCTTCGCCCTGCCGTTCGACCACCCTAGCATATCCTACATCCTTGACACCAATTCTTTGTCATCTCAACAAGACAACACTTGTTTTCAAGATCGTTGCGAAAGCTGAACCATCAGAATGACTACTACCCCAATTCACTCAACTGGCCGCGGAGGTATGCCCTGCATGATACTTCAACATGCAACAACAGGAAAAGCTGATCGCTGACGCAGGCGCCGGCAACATTGGCCCCGACACCAACGTCTACACTGATGGAGGCATGGTTCGCGAGGGCGTTCAAGGCGACTCTCTCGATGGAGATTTCTCCACTGGCCGTGGGGGAGCTGGCAACATCGGAAAGTCGCCTCGCGTTGGGCCGCAGTCTGACGAAGGTCGTCGCTCAGTAGACATGGTACCTGAGATCAACCAGCGCAACCCGCAAGACGAGTTTCACACCGGCGTACGTCATGTTATATGAGTAATAGCAGCCTCAACTGACATAATTGTAGCGAGGTGGAGCCGGAAACGTATACAAAGAAAAGCATGGCGGCCACAGCCAGTCACCCGACCGCAAGGGATTGGGCGACAAGGTCAAGGAAGTACTTCATTTGGACAAGAAGAAGGAGCATGAGCCATCTCCTTTGGCACAGAACACGACTACGAACTAGATATGATACCCAAGTCAAGCGACTTTCCTGGAGGACTGGTAGTGGTATGAGCGTTGGACATCGATGATACCTCAGGCTATAATCTCGACTATGAGACAGCCTCGTTTTCCCTTTGGTAATTAATAGACACAGACACTCTCTCAACCATGTCTTTAAGTTTTGTATGACCTACCTGGATTGATGTCTGCATCGTGCCTGACTATGATGGTGGGATGAACACTAGCGCGGACCACGTGGGGTAGTCGCGATCGCAAGTCGCGTCATTGGGCTCCAGAAAATCCACCAAACTTCACACCCCAACAACACCTTTGCGCAACATCACAATGAGTTCCAGCGAACATGACGCCGAGGCCCTCGTGCACTCCGATGACCCAAGTCACCCCGCGAACCACATCTGCACGCTCTGCGCAAAGTTTTACAGCTTGGGCTGGGTACGATGATCTCCAGGCGTCGGGGGGACGCGGATGAAGACACGATCGAGTGATGGCTAACACGGAGATTCCGCCAGGTGACAGGCACTGGCGGAGGAACGAGCATACGCCATGAAGACAAGATATACATTGCGCCCAGCGGCGTACAGAAAGAGCTCATGAAGCCTACCGATATGTTTGTTATGGACTTCAACAGCAAGGAGTACTTGAGGAGACCACAGGTATATCGCGCGATGTTGGACCATGGGAAGATAGCTAAGGAGCATTTAGGTCCTTAAACCCTCAGCGTGCACGCCTCTCTTCCTCGCAGCCTTCGAACGCGGCGCCGGCTGCTGCATCCACACACACTCGCAATGGGCCGTCCTCGTAACCCTCCTCGTCGAGCGCGATTTCGGAAAAGACGCGTGCTTTGAGATCGAAGAGATTGAACAGATCAAGGGAATACCGAAAGGAAGAGGGAAGCAGGGTAACCTAGGTTATTATGACCGTTTGCGTATACCCATCATCGAGAATACTGCGCACGAAGAGGATCTGAGGGAGAGCTTAGAGGAGGCGATGGAGAAATACCCCGATTCGTACGCGATTCTTGTCAAGAGACACGGCATCTACGTGTGGGGCGACAACGTACACAAGGCGAAGACGCAGTGCGAGAGTATTGATTATATCCTGCAGTTGGCGGTGGAGATGAAGAAGCTAGGGCTACCGTGGACGAAGTGAAGAGACAGCAAAACTTAGGCGTAATGCGTTGCGTACACAGGTGGGGTACACATGAGCAGCCAAGAGAAGAGTGTGTGCATTGGAGGGAAAGCTTTTTGAGCTAATCTTGAGCCGCCATAACCTCCCTAATCGTTTCGCTCTCGATTTTCCTCATCAACCAAGCGTGTACAGTGATCTCTTTAATGTTTCCGCATGAAGCCATCGAGTCCTGCCCCCACAGTCTGTCCCGAGTCGCCCCTACTCACGGAACGCAACTTCGACTCCCTCTCTATGAAACGACGGCCACGAAACTCGAGTATCAAAACTGCATTTCCCCCGAATCCCATTCGCATGACAAGAACACGCAATCAGGATTTTATGTAGATTGGGAAATGTTGACAGTAGACCAGGAATTACCAGTCGTATGATCCATCGCAGATCCTGTTCCATAGGATCGTAGTAGTTTAGAAACTCTTCCTTAAGATTGTTGGAGTATTGATAGGAGGCTTGAGACCTGTCAGCCTCCATGAGTGCTTTTTTAAACACCAGAAGAGCGTCGATGGTCCTCACGGAAATGGATCGTATCATCGCGAAGTGGGCATCTCGGATTCGATCTCGAAAACGCTTGAAGGCTTTGTAATCGTGGAAAGCAAAAGTATTCTCGTGGTAGAAGACTAGAGCGGCCTCGGAGTAGATTTGTCGGCAGGTGCGAGGGAGGCTAAGCTGCCCTAGATTGCTTTTGAAGAGACCCGTCGATGTGGAGCCGTATTTGCGATATCTCAATCGTTTGAGGTTGGGATACACGGTTATACCGCCCAGTGCGTAGTGCCATATCTTTGTGCGGAGTTCGGATGGTAGTCGCAGGAGAGGAGAGTTCACACTGTTGTCTTGGGCACTGGATACTGTTAGAGAGACATGAGGATCGTTGAGGTCTTCACTTACATCGTCACAAGATGGTCTGGCGTTTGTGAAAGGTCCAATAAGTCATTCTCTTTTGGCTCTTCGACTGGCGTCTTCTTACTTGAGGCGCTTGCTTGATCACACTTCTTGTGGGTCTGAGAAACCATGAGTAGTCTTGCGCCTGTGGTACTCATCATTCGATTGAAGTTACTTTAGTTGGGTTTGTGACCGAACGGCTCGGTGTATGTTCAGGGAATTGTTTCAGGTAGTGGAGAAAGTCTGGTAGGAAAGACTTCAATCTTTGAATGAGAGTTGGAGCGACTGGGGGCTTGAACGAGCACACACAGTGTCAAGTGCGGCGACTATTCACTACGATGCACTGACACATGCTTCTGCAGCTATGGCTGCCTTACTGCACGATGAATGGTCCACTCTACTAAAGACATCAGCTGACATACTCAAGAAGCCCCCCTTGGTACTTCAGCTCGGCCCCTTTTGACTTGACCTCGATATATCCGTTCTGTGTCTCTACTTGGAACTGCCACCACCATGGACAAGTCTACGCTCCCAGCGGAGGCCACTCAATCCGTCCCTGAAGCGCGCTACAACATGCGCAAGCGTCCCGCCAAACCGACCACGAAATCTTCCAAGCGCGTCTATCGTACTCGCGGCGGTCTCGTCTCCTTGCGGAAGACACCCAAAGACCTCGTCCCCATGTGAGTCATTCAGAAGCGGAAGATCTATATACAGCTGATATCATCCAAAGCGTCAAGTCCAACACGCAACAGTCTCCCCTTCTCCGCCTTCCCGCTGAACTTCGAAACAAGATCTTCAGGTGTGCTTTGGGAAGCGGCCGGTTTATACACCATTGGTAAGAGATATCGCTCTACGGACTGATGTGAGACATGCACTGACTTCGTACACCCATAGGTACGGAGGCACCCGCGAATGGCGCTACCTCAACAGCGATAACGACGTCTTCCGTTCAACACGTGCCAACATCGCCCTACCGCGCGTCTGTCGTCAAATTTACTCCGAAACAGCTACTCTAGTATACTCCGAGAACTTGTTTTCCTTCAACAACGTCTTTGAACTCGATCGCTTTGTTGCTTCACGCAAACATGCTCAGCTCGAAGCCATGACGATGGTTATGGTTGATATAAGTTGGAACGCATTTAAGAGTGGAAGCGACGCTCTGGAGATGGTGCTTAGGAGCCTAGGCAGATGCAAGGGGTTGAAGAAACTGTATATGGGAGAGCTCAGGGGCCTATGGAGCACCAAGAAGGAGTTTAATCGTGTGAAAGAAGCGGAAGCTGCAGTTGCAAAAGGCCAGGCAGGTGATATCGAGGTTATATTTGTGTCGCCATACACATTGGAACCTCTGCCGTGGTCATAGCACTGGTTAGGGAGACAGGTCAATCGCTTTGGTTGCGTTCGGTGAGGTGCGCTTGCCTCGCACATTTCAATACCTAGGTAGACTATGATGTCAGGTCATTTCATGCGATCTTACATTGCTTGTAAATTTCATAAGCCCGTGCACACCTAGTGCAGCTCCTTCATTTACCTATTAATCTGCCAGTCTTCTGCCTTCTACCTTCATCGAGAATACCTTACCATACCTTGGTCGGCAATCAATACATCCAATAGACTCAACCAACCAAATCAAACCAACGGAGTTCTCATGGAGGATTCAGGAGAACTTCAGGACATAAACCGCCTGAGTACTTCGCATGCTGAGCGCATACGTCGGTGAGTTCAAGAGTTCGCACATCCTCTACAACTTACTTACAGTCTGACAGAACCCAAGAGAACCAGGCAAACTCCCCTCTCCTCCGTCTTCTACCTGAGCTTCGTAACATCATCTACGAGTATGTGTTACGTATGAATTATCCGATAGAGATGATAAGAACAGCGATGAGGGACCGAGCCGGCCCCAAGCGACATCTTCTCGCCCTCCTTGGAAGCTGCTCGCAGATCAACACAGAGACCGCTATGCTGCCTTACACTCTCAACGTCTTTGCTATGACGGGTTGGATAGCATGTTCCAATACATGGAAGCTACTTCATCATACCGGCCAGAAGCAACTACAGGCTATCAAGAGGATGCAACTTAGGACAGCTGTGGGGAGTATAGTCATGGGGCTAGAGGGCGAGCTCGCCTCTTTAAAGGGCTTGGAGATGATCGAGGTACGGGACAGCCGTGGTCAGTGGAACGAGGATCTGATCCGGCGGATAAAGATGCGTATGCCAGGCATTGTTATTTCTAAGATTGAGGCGTTTCCTTAGAAACCGCTGAGAGGTCTTCGGACGAAAAGGCCCTCACGCTCGAACGCGAAAGACAGAGAAGAGGGCCTCGGGAGGTAGGGGAAACTGCATTGGGAAGTTAGACATCGAGTATTTGTGCTACCTAGGTACCGTGGACCCGTAATGCCTGAGGAACTAGGGCCGAGTAACGATGTAGTCAAGAGACACATAACTTGATATATGACTCTTTAAATCGAATGAGATTCAAATAGAATTTTGAATATGCGATAGATATGAGGATGAATCTGTACTACATCATGGTGCAAATGACTTTCGCGACAACCCTTGTTAGTTGCGCATTACGTCATCAATCCTGGCATCCCTACGCTAACCAAAGTCAATATCCCTGAGCGGATGGCGCCCAGGCCTCTGACATTCATCTACGAAGCCAGAGAACATGCCTCGCTGGTCGCAAAGGTGCATCTTTTTTGCGTTACTATGTTGCACACTATTCGAATGGTATGAGTCAAAGTTTCATAGCTTCCAAGATTTACAGCATGACCAGTTCGCCGTTACCACGCCTGCTACTGACTCACCATTCCTGCGCCTCTGTGTCTTCTCAACAGATTATGTTGGTTCGACTTGTAATGTTACCTGACGAGTCTTGTTGGTCAATCAACGGACGGATGCAGTGCTGCAAGTGAGTCACCACTACTGCGTCTCTGGTTCTCCCAGCCAGCGCGAACCGCTAGTGAGTATGTCGAGTGTAACCATCCACGGAGCTCCCAAAGAGAAAGAGTCATCTCCAACTATATAAGATCTCTTAAACCCTATCACTGCAACCATCACTCATGCCTTGTACACTATCTGCATCTTCAGATATGTCGACAAGCAACTCTACCCACCGGAGTAAAACTCCATCGATGGCTACAGCCCAGTCAGCGAACACCCACTCGACGCAGTTACAATCCCCGTTATACCGCCTACCTCGAGAACTCCGCGACGAAATCTACGAATACTATGCAGATGGCAGGCGATCGTACGAGTACAACAAGGACACGCAAAAGCTGCGCTACCGGGATACAGCTGCGCGCGCAGAAAACCTTGGTTTGATAGTGACTTGTAAGATCGCGGCGGAAGAGATGAAAAGGGTAGCCTTCCAGAAAGCGGAGTTTAGCACACGATGCTCTGCGTACGACATTTCAGAGTTCATGGGCCTACGCTCAAGAGTCGCTCGACTCCACATCTGTAAGTTTTGCATTATGTTATAACAAGGCTGCGCTAATTCCAATCTGCTCTTTAGTGACGACTCTTGTTCAAACACAGCGACAACGCATGTTGGTCTGTGTGACCGAATTGCTACAAGCTTCCGACTTCGTCGACATCGAAGCGCGTTATCCAAACATGGGACTATATTTCGGTGACTTGCTACCGCAAGCCATTGCTGAGCAACGCGATAAGTTCGGAGTTTGGATGGGGTCGATACGCGTAAATCACGTTGCCCATCAAGCATGTATCGATGCGCTACTGTTCGCCCTACATCGTGCTCACTCTCGTAGCCCGGAAAGGTTCGCGCAGCTCACAGGTAGGGTCTTTGGCAAAGGCAATTGTCCTGTGGGGCTCTGGAGGGATCAGAACAATATTTTCAACCAAGGCTCGTTGATCGAACTGCTCTTATGGAGACCTGACCCATGGTTACTACCCCAAGACGAAGATCTATCGCGTATGGAAACTCTTCTCTGCAAGCAAAGCGACCCTAGACCACCTCGTGCGATCGATTTTGAGCTCTGTCACCGTTCCATGGAAAACATCAGGTGCTACTTCTCTGCTGCAGCTGTAGCGATCCACTACTGTACGTAACCGTCTTTTCCCCTTTGTTTCAGAATACCTGCGCACCAATGCTTTCACCAGGCAGTTTGAGTCAAATACAGCATTGTGATCGCATCTAAACGCAGTCATGAGACCTTTTGCTAACTTATCTTGTAGTACATAGCCTACCACCAAAGCAATGGCTCAACCTCCGGAAGATCATCCTGTACGAGGACCGCAAGTCTCTGCTTCGTCCCGCATGTCATGCACGTGGACTCATTGGTTTCTGCAAGAGCAATTCGTCTTTACGCGTGGAGCACAACATCGGACTATTGAGCAATCTGCTCCCGGAGTCTACAGATTTGGGAATCGACGATCGATTCATACTTGGATCCACTTGCCTGGGAGTAACAGTCCCATGGATAGAGGAGGCTCTATCTTTGGCTGCCAGTGGTATAACTACCAATGCCTACCGACTCATCATCGACGGCAGTACAACAAAGGCAGTGCAAACTTTCAGGCTCTTGAAGTATGCCGCAGCAATGCAAGAAGCCATGCTCACCCAAGCAGAGCGTAACAATTTGCAGCCTACACCATGGGTCCGTTCGGGTTACGGCCAAGTCACCTCACTACCATGGCACTTACCCGCAGGTTTTCCGAACGTAATCCGCGCAATCATGAATGGCACGTCGAACATCCAGTTTACAGGCCCCGTAGGCGACCTGTGGGACTCAGATCTCATGTTCTTTGAGAGTCAAGACTGGACCATCGCAGATTGGCGGAACGAATGGAAGGAGAAGATTGTACTGTGCGGACCAGAAACCACCTTCTATGAGGACACACAAAAGTGGTACGAGCTCTAGTCGTGCGAGTTGAACGAGAGCCCTACCTAGTGTTGAGGTCTACAACACCGAATTTGCGAGCAGATGGCCAGTGTGCGGGTCTGACATGCGTCTTCGCCGATTGAATACAGAACACATAGCAATAGGATAGACTGGCTTAGTACGCCGTTACATTTTATGGTGTTTGGTTACGTGTTGTAAGATGTATGAGGTGGCTAAATAGAACCGGCAGCCCTCCGTAACTTCTGCCATCCAAATCCATATCGTCCCTCATCTACAACCTCGCTACCTCCCTCCCCTCCAACAGCCCCTCGATAGTCTCTCTCCACACCTCCGCCGCCTCAGCACTAATAGAGTTGAGATCATAGCTAACGCCGAACCCCACAATCCCCTCCGCACTAGTCGAGCTGCCCACCAAAAACTCGTCCTCCCTCGCTCTAACCCCAATCTTCACATCGCGGAAATCAGCCGCAAAGTCCTTGTCCCCCAAATTCTGAACGTCGTACGTCCCGCGCTTGAAGAACGCAGCTAAAGGCCCGATGGACGAGACGCCGCATGTAGCGCCGAAGCCTGCTGTGCTAGGTGCTAGAGAGCCTTGTGGATTTTGGAAAGAAGGTGAGCGACGCGAGGGCGGGAGTTTCGCTTCGACGCGTTCGATTTGCGCGACGTAGCCTGTTGCGAGGAGACGGCCTGGTGAGCCTTTGTCTAGAATACCTGCTGTACCTGTCTTTCCTTTTCCTTTGAGACGTTTCTGGTAGACACGTAACTCGCGGTTCGCGTGCTTCGCTACGAGCTTGAAGCGTCCTTCTACGGGTAGATCGGAGGATAAGAAGGGCATTACTATGCCTTCGCTAAAGGCTAGCATGCATGAGTCAGGCGGTGGTGGATTTACGAAGAAGGCGCGGGGGTTTAGCGGGAAGGAGGCTGTGAATGGTGGGTGGTTGGTGGATGGAGACCGTTTTTCGTGGATGGCCATCATTGCTAGGCCGGCGAGAGCGAAACACCCAGCTCCTATACTGACGTTTGCGGAGCGGCATAGGGATATCAGACGTGCTGAGGCGGCGGGCGATAGGGATGCGGATACATGACCACAGGACATTGGAGGGCGAGTCGAAGGGCTATAGTCGAATATCTTGTTGAACTTGGGTTCGAGTGGTACTGGCTCCTCTAACCTCTTCTCTCTCCGCAGCGGATTCGTAAAGGTGGGTGGTAGTCCTCCCTTCTTCACGTGCCGCAACACTCTGATGAGCGCCCAGAACCAGCGCTGTCTCGCTTTATTGCCTGCAATTGGTGGGTATAAGTCTTCCTGGGCGGCTGGCAAGAATTTTCTGATCTTTTCTGGCATACGGAGGGACTCGATGTCTGCTAAGATATCCTGGGATGGTTGGTTGAAGATGCGAATGAAATGGCTGAACCAGCTGTAAGCCGAGAGACCATCGGAAATTTGATGCGCAATCACGATGAGGAAGCGTAGCTCATATGTTCCGTCTGGAAGTTGTCGCAAAGGTAAGACATGGAACTTTGATAGGCACTTCGTGGGTTCAATGATGCGAGTTACGTTGTAGGCGTGGTGGTACAGCTCTTTTTCGTCGACGTTCTCATACGCTTCTTCGATCCAAACGATACTCTTCTCGACTTCTTGAATGGCAGAATCTCGAGAGCTGGGTACATCCACGGCAAAACATCGTCTTCCTATTTCTGGATCATCGGTCACTCGAGACAGGAGTAAAGGGTGCTGAAGGCGAAGAGAAGTCCAGGCAAGCGCTATCTTGCGCCTCAGCTCTGATTTTGAGAGCTTGTGTTGGACGGCTAATGTGAAAAGGGCAGTCATGTCTGTTGCACAGTCAGTCGCGTTTCAGCCATGCTCAATATGACGAGTGGACATCTCTTTGGACCATCAAGAAACGAGTATAAAATATTCCGAAGATCCTACACACCTGCCCGGCCACCATAATACGCGCCATCCGAGTCAAAAGAAGTCTCTACTAGCCCAAGCGGTCGCTTGAACAGCTGGGTGCCATCTGCATCTTCTGACAGCTTCCACTCAGCATAATTTGATGCGTATTTGTCCAACCAGTGGCTCTGCTCTTGCTCTTGTGGTGTCATGACACTTTTTTTTGGTGTGCAATTCCAGGAAGATGGAGGTCATGCAAATTCTTTCGCCACTTCTTGGTGTGAGCAATTGGAAGCCCGAGCGTATGTCAACAATGAAGAGAGTGTATCAAAAGGATAACATATGTACAGATTGAAAAGCGATAGAGTTAGAAGGCGGAGTCGGAATGACCGTTAGATTGTGAGATGAGCGGGTCGGCCAGGTCCGCTCGAGTCATGGACGTTAGTCGCTAAGATGCCGTCATTGCCACGACGATCAGTTGATAGGACCTCACACTCTGATCGCATACGCTGTTGTACGTTGACATGCTGCAACACATTAATACTGTTCATTCTCGAGGGAGCATGCAGTATAATAAACCTGAAAATGATGAAGCTCCTTTCTACGGCGCCGTGTATGTTCCTTCACGGACTGGGTATCGCCAACGCAACAATTTGATCAACCACCCCATCCCACCAGTCTTCTACACTACATCCTCCATCTCGTCCTCGCCCTCCGAGTCGCCATCACCCGGACCCTCTGGCGCAGCTGCCTCAGCTTGCTTACTAGTATCGCGTTGGTTGTCGAAGACGGCCTGCCGCTTCCAGTTGCTTGCAAAGGGCCCAGACTTGACAAGCAGCGCAATGTCGCCGAGCACCTCCTTGAGATACTGCTCTGGTTGTTTTGTGCGCTGTTTGATAGCCTTCATCGGCCAGTACTGGTATTCGTCGAACAGCTGGTGCAGTACGTCGATGAGGTCGGAACGAGCCATACGAGCCGCCTTGTTCTGCTGTGACTTGGCCTTGGTCGTGGGCTTGATGAAGTTCTTGAAGCGGTTGTTGAGGGTGATGGAGTTGTTGACGTCAGAGACTTCGGTGTCTTTCGTGATGATGGTGGTGGTGTAGGAGCCTTGAATGGCTTGCTTGATGCGCGCGGCGCTGAAGTCCTTGAACTCTTTGGTTTCGAGAGGATTCGCGTTATACTGCCGTGTCGCATGGCCGACGAGGGCAGTCTGTTTGGGGATCGCCTTCTTGTACTTGCTCCGTTTTTGGATGCGCGCATTCGGATCTTGTACACCACCACCATAGCCTCCGTGGCCTCTCCCATAGCCGAAGCCTTGTCCCTTGAACCCTGGCAGATCCTTCTCTGTAAAGATGTATGTGTTGCCCAGCTGCGCTTCGGAAGCGGCTGCAGGATCGAGCTGGAAGGCGGAGGGTAAGTTGGACTTTGCGCGCCAACGATCGTCGAGGAAGACGCGCATAGGCTTGTCCTTGTCGATGCCGCTCGTCGTCGCGAATGCGAGGACTTCGCCGATCTGTATCTGATCGTTGTCGTTGCCGTCAGCGACGTTTTCCCATTTGGATACTGCCTCGTAGAGCCAGTCTGGAATACGCGTGAGCCAGACATCCTGTTGAGGATTGTCCTTATTGATGCTCATCTCGCCGGTGTCCTCGTAGAAGTCATCGTCCATGAAACCTATGTCGCCTTCCGCCTTGATTCCAGCTTCTGTCTTGATGCCGTTCATGGGAGCGAGTGTGTGTGTGTTGTTGCCTAGGGTGAGTTGGTAGAGATGATGAAAGATCGACTGACTGGGGCGCGCTCTTCCCCGACGCGCTTCCGCACTAGCGTGCCAAGCCCTTATCGATAATGCAACTCTGGAGAGGTCGCGCTTGCCCCACGTCTGCTGCCTATCAACAACCAACAGGTACGACCGACTCTCGTTTGCAGCTACGAAGTGATCCTTTTGTCCTCGCCATTAGTTTTCTTATACCTTCTCAGGTCGAGTCCTAAACTTCTTCTCAATCAATCCAGCTCATCCAAACCCCCAACAATGGCTTCACAAGCTGTCACCTCGGCTCTACAGCAGATTGAGGCGGCACCGGCCAGCGAAAAGCCCTCTCAGTACACTGCTCTCCTCCAACAGATCATAGATTCATCCGCCAATGTCGCCGCCGATCTGAACGCATACGCACAAACTCTCCTCGATGACTCGCTCGGCATAGTCGTTCTGCGGCCACTCCTCGCTGCTTTCGTAGATGCGTTCCGGACGGTCAAGGACCCCGAAGCCAGGATTGAAGTTGGAGAGAAGGTCATCACACTGCTACAGTCCAAGGGCGCGGGCCAGTATGAGGAGCAGGACACTCAGATCAAGCATGCTCTGGCGGATGCGTTCGAACAGAACGAGGACTTCAGACGGTCAGCCCAGACGCTCGCGACCATAAACCTTGAGTCAACACAAAAGTCTGTCTCCGCGGATGACAAGGCGCAGGTCTGGATCCGGATAGTGCGGTGTTACCTCGAGGAAGACGATCCGACGAGCGCCTTCACACATCTGAACAAGATCAAGAACATCATCTTCAACGTACAAGACAAGACCACCAAGGTCATGTTCCAATTGAGTCAAGCCCGCATTCTCGACTCCCAACGGTCCTTCCTTGATGCTGCCCAGGGATACTACACCTTGAGTAACGAGCCAGTTGTCGACTCTGAAGAGCGCGACAACTTTCTTGGGAAAGCAATTATCTGTGCAGTCCTCGCTCCTGCTGGTCCGCAACGAGGTAAGATGTTAGCCAAGCTGTACAAGGACGACCGAGCCAGCTCCGCCGACGACTACGCCATCCTCGAGAAGATCTTCCTGAACCGTCTCCTCACACCTGCCGAGATCAACGCCTTCTCCGCCAAGCTCGAACCTCACCATCTCGCCCGGGCCGCTGATGGCTTGACTGTGCTCGACAAGGCTATCCTGGAACACAACTTGCTCGGCGCATCGAAGCTCTACAACAACATCGGATTTGATCAGCTGGGTGAACTACTGGGCATCGACGCTGAGAAGGCCGAGGACTACGCGGCAAAGATGTTGGAGCAAGGCCGACTTGCCGGTTACATCGACCAGATTGACCGATATGTCTTCTTCGAGGGCGAGGCCAGTGGCGAGCGCAAGACGGGACACGCAGAGCGCGTTGTTGGAAAGGAGCTACGGAAGTGGGATGCCAACGTCACAGGCCTAGCAGAGGAGGTGGAGAAGGTCACCTCGATGATCCAGAACCAATATCCCGACTTCTATGCAGCGCAGGTGGTGCACTAGTCTCGGGTCGATATTACCAGCAGCGATGATGAGTAGGCAAAGCATAAACGGCGTCCGGGATCGCATATACCCAATGTACACTTAGACATGAATACGAGCATGATATCGTACTCCCATTCCTGAGATATCGCATTCACGTAACAGCCCCGAGGCTGACATGCTCGTGTTATCGGTACATATGATACATTCAAAGACGCATGCCGCCTCTCGACGCCACCACTATTGTACACTCTCCTTACCCTCTTGCCCCAACACAGCCTCATACTCCTCCAGACTCTTAACCTCCAAATCACTAATTTTCAAGACTGTGAAGTACTGTTTGCTCATAACATGCTTGACATGTCTCCGTCTCCTCTTGGTCTTCTCCTCCACCCTCAACGGCTCAGTCTCCACACCTACAACCCGCGCTCTGCATGTGAATAACCGCTCGTCCAGATAGAACACCTTCTTCCCACGATCCGCATTTCCCTTAACGGGCTCTGGGGCTTTTAACGTGTAGTCGCGCGATCCAATGTGTGTAGCGCGGTTCAGACGCAGAACATCGCCTGGTCGTACATGTGGCATTTGGAAGGGGAGGCGAAGCGTATCTCCGCGAGTGAGAAGATATGGGCGGCCATGTAGATGTGCGGTTATGTAATGTGCGGGCTGCGATTGTAGGAGGGGGAGGAGCTTGCGGATGGAGGGTGTGAGGGTCTGCGAGAGGATGTCTGAGCGGGCGTTTGGTGAGGCTTTGATGTCGTTTGTGGAAGCGGGGGCTGGGGCGTCTTTAGGGAGAGGCTGTGGTGTTTGAGCGCGCTCTTTGGCCTCGTCTGATATGCGGTGGCCGGATTGCATGAGCGGTTCGGGCGTATTCGATGTGTCGAGGTTGTGCGATACGGTTGTTATGCCTGCGCGGCGGATCGTTGGTTGGATGATCGCTCTAGATTCGAAGAGCGCATGGCGTGCAGAGCGGGCGAATAGAGCCATTACTGGGGTTTGTGGGATGCAATGGCTGGGGTGGCTGCTGGATTCAGTATCTTTGGTGTTGCGGGAGTCCGATGTTGAAGAATCCCGCATCGCGCTAGTGGGGGCTAGTGCCGAACTTTTTGGAGGCAAGGCGCCTGGTGGAAGACTCCACTCCACTACCACCACCCTTACAGCATACACAGAGGTAGTCGCCGTCGCCATGCCTCAGAACGAGTATATCGAGCGCTTTACGAAGCAGTACGTCGCACCGATCCTACATCTCGCATCTCGCACCTCGCATCGCCTACCTCAGCACCAATCCTGCGTCGCGATTTGCGCTTTGCGCTCACATCTCAACACCAAGAACACATAACTAACTCTTACCAGGCATGGAAAGCGCTTCGATCATGACGAACGTCAACGGAAAAAGATTGCCCGTGAAGGGCACAATGCCTCGAAGAAGGCGCAAAACTTCCGTGGCCTGAGGGCTAAGTTGTACGCTGAGAAGCGTCGCAAGGAGAAGATTCAGATGAAGCAGAAGATCCGCGCACACGAGGAGAGGAGTAGGTGTTCCTGTACACACTGGCTTGAGGCATACACTGACATCTTTCAGACGTCAAATCCAACGAGGCACCCGAACCTGCCACCGACGCCCTGCCCGCCTACCTCCTAGACCGTAGCAACGAGAAGAACGCAAAAGCCCTATCCTCAGCAATCAAACAGAAGCGTAACGAGAAGGCCGCTCGGTTCTCCGTCCCCCTACCCAAAGTCAAGGGTATCTCTGAGGAAGAGATGTTCTCAGTCGTCAAGACCGGAAAGAAGACTAAGAAGAAGAGCTGGAAGCGTATGATCACCAAACCCACATTCGTCGGACCAGGTTTCACCCGTCGCCCCGTCAAATACGAGCGCTTCATCAGGCCTATGGGTCTGCGTTACAAGAAGGCCAACGTGACGCATCCTGAGCTGAACGTCACGGTTCAATTGCCGATTATTTCAGTAAAGAAGAACCCCCAACAGGTAAGTTCTGACTGTACGAAGTGCATGTGAGACATATACTGACTTCTCAGCCCATGTACACGCAGCTCGGTGTGCTCACGAAAGGCACAATCATCGAAGTTAATGTGTAAGCTGGTCGCTCTGTATACATGTGCAGGTTACTAATGCCTCTTCAGGTCTGAACTCGGTCTTGTAACCGCTGGAGGCAAGGTAGTCTGGGGTCGCTACGCGCAAATTACCAGTGAGTTATGACTGTATGAGTGCATGTGAGACGTATGCTGACTTCGTCCCTCTAAGACAACCCCGAGAATGACGGTTGCTTGAACGCTGTTCTGCTCGTCTAAGCTTGTCGTATAAAACAGGGACGAACCGTGAACAATGCATTTGATGGCGTTATGTGGGTCAAACAGCAAAATCGAATTCCAAGGCGTTGCGGCGATTACGAGAGAACGGGATTTGCTAGGCACGGAATGTGGCAAGGCTGGCCGATGATGCAACTGAGCATGTATATCTTGGAGGACTTTTAGCTAGCAAAGAAAAAGAGTAATGATACCACATTGATCAAGCTGTTGTGCATTCATCGAACTCAGAAGTCTGTCGTCAGATTTTTGTGGAGGAAGTTAAACTACAACACGAGTTTAAGATGCTGGTGGTAATTACGATGCTAGATTAAATACCCAATCCGTGACCGCCCAATCCGTGGTATCTTCCCAGTCGATCCATCTCCGCATAAAGACAAAAACGCCAAAAGATTCTTTCCCACCCAAGATACCAAATAGCTGGTTCACATCTACAAAGCGACGTTATACGATAACGTCACTCAAATCCACATGCCTTCTCCTTCTAGCCACATCCCCTGCTAGAGCCCTTCCATCGCTGTCCAGCGCCTCATCACCCGCCCAATCCACGACAATCTCATCGCGGATCTCGTCATCGAAACTACCCCTCCTCCCCGTCTTATCCGCCCAGCCCGTACGTTCAAGCTCGATGATGCCACCAAATCGCCTCTCTCCATTCGCAATGAAAAGAGACTGGCCATCAGGCGTAAACGACACACCACCCGCAGGGCCGAAGAAATCGAACGTTTGCTTCGACTCCCACGTCTGCGCATTGATGATGTTGATGAAGTCATCTGCTTCGGCGGCAACGAGAACACGCGGGCCGGAGCCGATGGGCGAGAAGTGGAGGGAACGCGGGACGCTGAGTTCGCTCTTCATGACGGCGAGCGGCTTCTCCCAGTAGCGCGCGTCCCAGACGACGATGGTGGAATCCTGCGCGGCGGTCGCGACGTGGATGCCGTCGTCGGCCCAGGCACAGGCGAAGGCGTCGTCTGTGTGCGAGTTTAGCGTTTCGAAGGGCTGGCCGGTTTCTGCGTTTGTGATGAGAGTTTCTTGGAAATCGCCGACGACGACGCGCATGCGTCCATTTGGACTGGTAGCCGAGCAGTTGACGGCTGCGGGGTAGAGGAACGAGTAGACGAAGGTGTTGGTGCCGCAGTCGAGCACACGGAGCCGGTGGTCGTTGGAACAGAGGACGGCTTGTGGGGTGTAGGTTCGCCGTGAGGGGAAGAGGTGCATGTGATTAACTATGCGTGATTTTGTGTCGGTCGCAAAGTCGGTGGTGCGGCCGAACGTGCAGGGCGAGCCGTGGGTTGAGGAGAGATTGGTGATGGCGTACTCGCCTTCGAAAGCACCGGCGATGAGTACGTCGCCGTGGGAAGCGATAGTGGTAATCGATGCATCGAGAGCCAGGTGTTTGTTGAGGTCAACGACGGCGTCTTCGGATGTGCCTTCTGCGTCTGTGTGGAGTACTTGGTGACCTTTTGCATAGTAAATATCATTGCGAGATGTGGCCGTCAGAACATTCCGCAGCTGGAAGTGAGGCACAAAGGCACGGGGGCTGGTGTTGATCCTTCGGAACTGGAAGAAGCTGTCCGTGTTGGGTGTTGAATGGACGTGCTAAGAGAGGTTAGCCAAAGATATAGATCATATATGTGAAGCTCATTTCTGTGCCATAGCTATACTACACCCTGGAGAGATGTTATATCTTGTTCCTCATTCGGGCTTGTAGAACGCAGTAATCTCTTCAGGGTGTGGAGTAGCTGGAGCAAGAAAACGCTTCTTCGTACTATGCATACCTTGCGAACCTGCTTCACACAATGAGGCACCCGCTGACGCTCATGTTGCGACCTTGCTCTCCGTACCGAAGCCCTAGTAGTCTTCCGGGCGGTCCAATCAATTCCCTGGTAATCATACTCATCACCCTTGAGATCTTCTCGGGTAATGAAATCCGGCAGCTGGATGAGATCCAGACCAGGCACAACACCGGGCTTCCACTGCCCGTAGAAGCGGTGGAAGTAGGACGTAATGGGGCAAAAGGCCGCCCGGTCCTGTATACTCAGGTGCGGTTCGTTGAGTGTTGGCGGTGGCTCAAGTAATAGGTCAGTACCGTATGGCAGGTTGCCTGCTATGGTGACCGGCGCAATGAAGTGTGTAGTGGATGTGTGGTGCTGAGGTATGCTGGAGCCTGCAAACATGTCGAAAGCGTTGTATGTGACATAGGATGGATGGACTGGCCCGAAGCCAAACATGTCTTCTATCGTGCCTCCCTCATCCAGCGAGGGGTCCCCATCGTCGCTGTTTGCTCCTGCCTGATGCGACTCGGGCATGGCTTCCATGAAATGCTGGTAGTCCTCTAGCGATATCCCCCCACCATCGTCATCGTCGTCGCCGTCGTCCTCGTCGTCATCGGGCGGTCTGTTGTCAGAGAGGGTCGCTAGCGTCACAGCAGCAGCCAGTGCGCTGGGTGAGTGCGGCCAGTCTCCAGCGGGCGGGTGGGCGTGCGGCGGCGTTGTGGGATGTGTGGTGGAGTGTGGCGCGGGCCAGTTGTGCATGCTGGCCATCGACGCCCGCTATCCGCCTGATAGCCAGTGCAGCGGGGCCGCCGAGGCAGGTTCTTGGGGCAGTTGCGTCTGCGACGAAATGGTCGGCTGGTGTAGTTGTAGAGAGGCGTTGGGGCGCAAGGTATAGGCTTGTCTGGCGTGGGGGAGGCGACTAGGCCGAAGCATAGGCTCAGGCAGAATGCAGCAGTCAAGTCCAGGGCCCAGGGGCTGACTGGCTAGGCTCTTCGCTTCGCAGGCTGACTGGGTCGCGTTCGGCGCTCGACCTGGCTATCCAGGCGCTGCATGCGACAGAGGTACGTCCAGGCTAATTGTGGGGTTGCTTCTGGCAAGTCACAGTCGGGTATTGGCTGCGGGAGAGTTGGGCTGGGCTGCAGGGCAGGGCAGGGTGACGGTCATGAATATGGCTATGCGCGTCGGGACGGCTTCTGAAGCTCCAATGCCGTCAGATATATATCCCACGCTCCACGTCGTCGAATATTCCCATCGAGCCCTCCTCCGCGGGCCCTCTAGTCTGAACACGGGGGGATCGGACAGCCCACCCCCAAGCCTGGCTAGCGACTCCACCATCTCTCAGATCTCCAGACGTTAGATCTGTGTATTCACGCTGCTCGACTCCACGCTGTCACCAAGCGCTCAGGGTTAAGCGGCTGCGGCGTGTCCACGCACCGTGATACAACTCACATGGCACTGCCAACACGACAACCTTCTGGAGCCAAGGCCCCGCGACGAGAATGCAGTGGCCACCCACCATTACACACCCACGTCCACATCTGCTCTTGTCAGGCCTCTTTTGGGACACAGACAGCACACCAGCTTCGCTAAGCGCATCTTCTGGGTGACGTGCTGAGCGCCGGCCCACGGTTGCACGGCTATTTCGTGGAGCAAATCAGACGTCGGTTCCCACCGCGCCTCCCCAGACTGTGGCTCGAACGCCGTTTTTGTCTCCCCTTGCCGTTCTGCCTGTGGACAACGGTGCTGGCACTCCACGACAGCACGCCACAGATCGCTCCAGCGAAACTCGAACCACCCTGCGGGCGCGCTGGGCGCACAGGGCGGATCTTGAGACTGCAAAACAGCACAGGAACACTGATGCGAGGTCATTCATCAAAGTGGTATTTCAGCATCGGTATGCCGTGTCTCGCGAGAGCTGACGACATGCCGTAAGAATGTATTACTAGTGCGAGGTGCCTACGTGACCCCGACGGCGAAGTGGAAATTCTATGATCTCATAAACGATGACAGAAATGGCCTGCTAAAACGAACACCCCAGGAATGCCGCAAATCATGTAGTACATATGCAGTCCGCTCCTACGCGACGCCTCATTGCGAAATCAATTATCATAGTACTGATCGTATCCCTGCTGCTGTTGCTGCGGTGGCCATCCGCCAGCCGATGTCGCCGCTGGTGTCTTGAGTCTTCGTTCTGTTGGTGCCCAACGTCAGTGACTGCATTATCGCGAGAAGTTGTGTTCCTTACCTGCTTCAAAGTCATGCCACCTGCGCATCGTGATCTTGCTGCTGTCGAACTCTCCCTCATACTCCAGTCCTGCCTTCTTCGTCTTCTCGCCCGCCGTCTTTCGAGTATCTCCCCAGCTGAAGTCGTCAAACTTCCAGAAGGCATACGTCGGAAGCACAAAATTCCAAACAGGCAGTGACAGCAGATAGACGAACATCCAGGCGACGTAAGACCATCGATGAGCCGTTACGATGATAAGAACCGCGGGTAAACCAAGAATGAGCGCTAGCAGGATGAGGGGTATTACAGGAGCTTCGGTGTGGAGGATGGCGGCTTTGATAGCGATAGCGACTGGACGTGGTCAGCAAAGCCAGGATTTCAAGATGGGGTACGGGGGCTTACTTAGGTAGAAGGTAAAGGCAATGGCGGCCGGGAGGACCAGGGTTCCGATCAACTCGATGAACACAACGAACTGCATGCTGAAGCAGAAGGTGCCACACAGATCTCGCACTAGCACAAGCTCCATCAGGTTGTGGACCGTACTATTAATCCATCGTCTGCGCTGTGACAACAAGACTTTGAACTCGTCCGGTACAGTGGTTTTGCAAACGGCTTGCGGCACAAAAACCTGTTTCCGCTTGGGGAACGTCTTGAGCATAAGCGTCGACAGATAACGATCTTCACCTAGTAGTAGCAGATTCTTCTTGTGCAACGTATCGACCACGTTCTCCGAATAGTGCTCGACGACGTCAGGGTTAGCCAGGATCGGGACCCAGTAGTTCTGACCGCCCTTGGGAGCCTTGATGCGGTACATGCAGAAACAACCGGGCAAGCAAGTGACACCACCAAAGACCGACTCGAATGACTTTGCCAAGTGGTGGGAGATGAAGTATCTAGTATGATTAGTGGCGCGATTGTCAGACACGGCAAATGCACTTACTCAAACACCTGGATCATGGAGACCCACGAATCCCGCTTATTGGCAATCTTTGTTTCGCCGCAGAGCCCCATGATATCTGGATCCTTTACCATGGCTGAGATCATGTGCGTCAAGCTGTCAGGGAAGACCTTTGTGTCGGCGTCCACCATGAGGACTATCTCATAGAAATCAGGCGATATGCCAGTAATCTTCCAGATACCGTTGAACATCTCAAACTCAAGCTCCGTCATACGCTCGTCAAACATGACCTTTTGCAAGAACGACATGAGGATGATCTGACTGTCTCGCTTTCCACGATTGCCAGGCTTGGACTTCTTGGCCTCATCAGGTGTACCACACTTTACCACTAGCATCACTGGAACACGTTGCTGCTTCTCGACGGGAATGCGCGTCGTCTCGCCATAGTCATAGAAACCCGAGTAGATCTTGGCCATGTTGTGTCGTTTCGAGCCACTGGCGACTGCGACGTACGAGTGCGCTTGAACCTCGTGGGGCAATACCGCGTGATCCCTCATCATACCAAGACAGACTTCGGGCGTTGTCAAGTCTTCACCGTGACCCTTGATCATACCGTCGCAAATGATGAGAATCAACTTGTGACTGTTGGGGTAGTCGGTGGTAGCAATGGAGTCGAGTGTAGTTCGCAGACCTTCGGGACCTTCAGAGTAGGCGGTGACAAGACAGATGGTATGAGCCAATGGGTATCCGAAAGGCTGCCACTCTGGAGGAGGCTGAGGCACGACTGCTTCGTGTGTGAAACCTGCGGGCCCGGAACCTTCGACGCTAGAGTAACGGTTGGTATCGGTGTTACCGGAAAGGAGTAGGCTAGATCGAGATTCCTGTGCCGTAAATACCGCATTGTGTTTTCCATCCATGGGCATAGTGCCCTGGCTGGCGTTGAGTTGCTTGTACATGCCACCGTTCGATCCGAGGACACGAGATGCTGTGCTCTGGCTAGTCATGGTTGTGGGCGGGGCACGGGTCTTTGCGTTCTTGTCAACCGAGTAGGGGCTGGTGAACCTCGAAGTTTGTGGCAAGAAGGTACTGCCACGCTTGTTGCTGCGGTCAGAGCCGGACGATGGATCCATGAGCTTTGGCGGTGGGCGGTAGATGTCATCACTCCATTCCTCGATCTGCTGCTTTCGCTGCTTGGAGTCGGCGGGGCCAATAGATGTCTTAGTAGCAGCAAACTTCTTGCTGATGAACCACTGGAAGATCAAAGCGAGGACGAACTTGGCCATGACAACAGCCAGGATGAAGACGAGCGAGACGTAAAGGACAACCTTGGAAGCAATGCAGCCAATGCTCTCTGTGTCGATGGAGCCAACTTTAATAGTCTCGGTGAAGCAACGGGCTACCTGCTTCTCGTAGCTGGACGAGTACGCACGGGTGACATCGACACCGCGAACAGCGGGGTTCTGGCGGATTTCATCGAATAGAGGTGGGATGTTGACCTGGGTTCGGTTGAACCAGTCGAGCAAGTTTAGGTCAAGCACATCACCACCCCAGACCATCAGATTCCTGGAGCTGTTGCGGATGTCCTCCCAGGTGTAGTAAACATCACCAGCATTGTGGAGGCTGTAGAAGCCCCTGCGAGCTTTGTCCGAGGTGTGGCAGAGATAACCGTTGTACTCCAAGAAGGTGGTGTTGGGCTTGGTCGATCCATCTTGGTTGAACAGTCGGCACGGGAAATACCAACCCAGGTCTCCGTTGCCGGTTGTGGGGATTCCAGAGTTCTCCTTCTCGGTGATGAGACCCTTGCAGGCTCCGTTGACGTTCTGGAACAAGAAGCTGGCGTCCTGACCGCCGTGTTTCTCAGGAAGATCGAAGAGGACGTTTGCGTCTTCGGGGACGCCGCGGGCTCGGGGGTGCTTGGACTGGGCGAGATCATAGGCTTTGCCGTGAATGATGAGGTATCCACCGCCGACTTCGTTCGTCCTGAGACGAGCGTTGCCGCCAGAAGGGCAGACGGTTTCCGTAAAACCGAATGTGAGGTAACCAACGAACGTGCAGATGAGCATGATGATGCTGACGAGTCCGACCTTTTCTCTCCAGGCTCGCTGCTGCGCCTTCTGCGGCTTTCCAAAGCACTTCAGGATAGCGTTCGGGCACCAGAAGGTGACGATGGCGCAGTAGACGTTCCACAGACTAGGTGGGCGTAGCTTGTCCTGCTCCTTCTGGCGCTGCTTCTCGCGCGCCTTCATTGTCTCGCTCCGTGTCAGCTTGCGTTGTATCCGCGGCTCTCCGTCGTCCAAGGGAGCCTGCTTGTCATTGTAGCCTCCGCCTGAGGCATTTCGCAGGTGTGGGGGCTTAACATCGGTACTGTCTGAGCTGACCGTTTCGGCTTCCAGATGGTCTTCGAGGATGGGGTCGTTGCCGGTCGTCGAGGGGTGGACGTCCATGCGCTGGGCGTGTTTGCGGTAGTGATAGTTCGGGTGGCTTGGGTCGTTTCGCTGGCGCTCGGGGCGGATGAGGCTGCGCTTTCTCCCTAGCTCTGGCCCAGAGGAATTAGGTTGGCCTCGCATGATAGGATCGCGCTCCATGGGCACGGGGGTGCCGGGTGAAGGAAGCGCGCGGGCATAGGATTGGGTGCCGCTCTTGCTGTTGGAGCGGTCGTGCGATCGCGTGTTCTCCAGGTCGGACGTCCTTCTCCTGCGATGGTGCGAGTCGCGGTGTGCATGGCGCCGCTCGCCCCGTCGTGGCGGCGACGACTCTTCGGGTCGCGGCGGTAGCGACATTTGCGTGAGGATGCGAGCTCAGCTGTTGTTACACAGTGGGGCTGCTGCGCGGAACCCTTTTCGGCCCGGGAAGAATACGTATGGCGACTCTATGAGGTTGCTGATCGCATGAATGGGACGATGCGTGTCTGGGGTGGTCGTGGCCGTGGAAAGGCGGTGGGTCGTAATTTCCGTTTTCAACGAGTGATGGCTGGCTACGGCAGGAGCAAGTGCGGTGCCGGAATAACCAATGTGTGCAGTGTATGTATTGTAGTGAAAGACGGTCCTAACGAGCGACGAGGAAAACCGACGAGACCCCGGGCGATACAATAGGTGTTGCTAGAGCGATGGCTGATGGGGGCGAAGTTGGCCAGGGGGGTGCTATTTTGGGGCTTTCGTTCCGCCACTAGCACAAGGCCATCGCTAGAGCATACATAAACACGGGAACTCTTCTGACTTCGCGATGATCAGAGACTACGGCTGTCGAGGCATGCATTTTCCAGTGTCTGCCTCGGCGATACTATGCAGTAGTACTACACGATTTTTCCATCCTCATGCCTCTCCCCACAGATGTCGCTGTCACACCACAGAGCCCTCAGGCTGTACCTAGGGACGCTGCTACATGAGCGGACCCCTGCATGCACCAAATCCTGCAGCCCACGGAGCCAAACGGTTACCCTGGATCGACGTACTATCAATTTCCCTATCACTAACCTCACCTCTCCTTTTCAACATTACTAGACATTAACTCAAAACGCTCCCTTCTTCGCAACGTGCTCGGCGGCCTTCATGTAAGGGTGTTCAGCTTCTCAGCCCACCGGTCCATTATTTCTATTGACGCCGAGGGCGGTCGCCACTACCACTACCGCATGTCAACACCGCGCGCGTGCAATGCACAGGCTGCCTGAAATAAAAAGGACTGTGCCCCATCCTTCTCCTCATGTACGAGTGGACCTGCGCTGAGCTTTGGCGGTGCATTTCCACTTGACGCCTTGTGCTTTGCGTCAAGCTGAATGACTGAACGCGTGGAGTCAGGGTCTATTCACATAGGCGCAGCTCCACACTCTTCCATGTCTCCATCCTGAGCCCTGCAGGGCGGCAGCTCCACCCGTGCGGACTGCCATGGACGGCTCATTACCTAGCTAGCATTTGTCACATGTATAGGAATCGATAGTTGCGGGCGGAGCTTCGGAGGCAGCGGTAGCTTGGATAAGTAGTCTCTAGGTACTGTCAAGCCTCAACATGTCTGCCCGACCACCTGAACAAACTCTGCGGTTCACGTTTGGACAGTGACCAGATGGTTGATGACGCCACCTTCCTAATACTCACTGCGTACGTGTCTCAAACAGCGCCCAGCCCTGGGGCCAGTAGTCAAATATCGACGCATGCCCATGTACATGCAGAAGCTCCTCCACATTTGCCAATATTCCTCCGTGAGCCGCCATCGATTACTTGCGCCCCTTTCGGTTCTTGCCGAATAGATCGATAGTGCTCGTGTTTCAACTGTAGTCACACACCCTTTCGCTTCCTCAGCGAGCCGGCCTCTGCCGCCCAGTCCACTATTCGCCATTCTATACGAGGGTCTGCCTGCATCGGGTGGGGTTTCAAAAAGCGTCAACCTCCCACTTGCCTTGCCTGCTACGTAGAACTGTTGGCGCGAAAGTTGTAGGTTGATAGTTGACCCAGAAGACTACCTGTTCGCGTTCTGTTCAGGGTCCAAGTGCCGAAGCTGCGAACCCTCCACTCCGCTCCCTGTAAGTCTAATCCTTTTCTGTATTGTAGATCATCATCCCAGGGTGCGCATCCTGAGGCCGAGGTTGGCGAACAGTATCCCAGCCCGTCGTCACACCGCAATTCAAGTACTAACAGTGAATTGTGCGAGTAGAGAGGATCCACACGGCAGACGGTCTCTTATCGCATGCGCGGATTTCTTTGTCGCTAGGACTGCACCACCATCTTAGAGCCCCGCCGTTCCAGCGAGTCAGGACTTAGGCGGACATAAGACTGCAACCAGAGGTCTAACGAAGGGGGATTCGCCTTTTTCTAGCCATGTCCCAGGTCGCTTCGACACCACCATCCAGGGCATTGCCACCCATTCCAGCCGACCAAGAAGCCTACAGCGCGCATCGTCCCGCCTCGAACGGCTCAAGTGGCTTCCAGCAGCGCAAACCCCCCGCCGTGCGCCACTCCTCAACGCCCTCTTTCAGCATCACCGAGCACCACGACACAGCAGGCGGACGCGACTCGAGACAGTCCGGCTCTTCTTTCAACCAAAGCTCCGACGGCCACTCGAGAACGCCCTCGCGAGAAACTCCAGACATTGAGCACAGATTCTCGGGGAGCTCGATTCCACCCGCACAGGACATTCCCTTCAAGCGACTGCATATTAGCGACGGCTCGTACGGGAGTCGATTCTCGCACGTTGCAGAGATGGACGTCGCAAATGCACACGACGAGGCGGACCATATATACACTCCCCAAGAGCAATACCGGCCCGTATCCTACCCGAGCCAACCAACCCCGCCGGCTGCAACATATCCTCCCCGCGAGACCGCACAATCGCCGAATGGCGGCTCCCAGCACTCGTCGAATAACAGCGGGCGCAACAGCTACTTTAACAGCCATGCGCAAGAGGGCGAGCTGCAAGTCCCGCGCAGCACGGTTCCAAGACCCAACTCTGCATACACACTCGGCTCAGAGCTGAACATGCGAGGTCGCACAGAATCCCCGCGCCTCTCTGTGGTTGGAACCCCATCACCTAGTGGATCACCAAACCCTTACGCCCGCCCCGTATCAACGAGCCGCCGCTCCCCCGACTTTAGGCCGGAGTCGTCTTACATCGATTTGACCAACCTCCCGTACAACCAGCAAATCGCTCCTGCGACAAACTTTGGCAATGCAGGTCTACGGGGCGTTGTGGGGCAGAATGCCTCCCTACTCGACGAGAAGAAGACGCTGGAAATGTACAGGGCAAACGTCAAGAAGACACAGGATACTGCCGTGCAATACGAGTTTGCGCTGTTCATGATACAAGTGGCCCGCGAGGTTCTGGCGACAGAGAATAGCGGTGTCGATCACGGCATGAACCCCACAGAGTTGCTGAAGGAAGCACGACAGATTCTCCAAAGGTTAGCCGACCGCAGCTATCCTTTCGCCCAGTACTACCTCGCCGATGGGTACGCGTCCGGTCTATTCAACAAGGACAAGCCGGACCACGATCGTGCATTTCCCCTCTTTGTAGCTGCTAGCAAACACGGCCATGCTGAATCAGGGTTCCGTGCCGCACTTTGCTACGAGTTTGGCTGGGGCTGCCGCAAGGACTACGCTAAGGCGGTTCAGTTTTACCGTGCTGCTGCGTCCAAGAACCATCCTGGAGCTGCGACACGACTCGGAAAGGCTTGTTTGACAGGCGATATGGGTCTCCAGAACAAGTACAGAGAAGGATTGAAGTGGCTGAAGCGAGCCACCGAGTCGGCCGACTTCCAGTACAACATTGCGCCGTATGAGCTTGGTCTGCTGCACGAGACGGGCTTCGGAGATGACATTTTCAAGGACGAAGTGTACGCGGTGCAGCTGTTTACCCAGTCTGCCGAACTGGGTCACCCATTGGCCGCTTTGAAGCTGGGAGAAGCCTACGAACATGGCCTATTGCGCTGCCCTAAGGATGCTGCGCTTTCCGTTCACTACTACAACTGCGCTGCTCAGGCCGATATCCCAGAGGCCATGATGAACCTCTGCGCCTGGTACATGGTCGGTGCCGAACCTGTTCTAGAAAAAGATGAGAATGAGGCGTACGAATGGGCCAAGAAAGCTGCAGAGCATGGTAAGTTTCTCGATAACAGCGCGAAGTACAGTCCACTAATTCCATCAGGTCTTCCAAAAGCCGAGTATGCCTGTGGATACTTTACAGAAATGGGCATTGGCTGCCGGAGAGATCCTCTAGAAGCAAACGTCTGGTACGTCAAAGCTGCAGATTCCGGCGACGAGCGGGCAAAGCAGCGCCTCGCCATCATCCAAGCTGCGGCATCCGGGCAGTCGCACGTCCCAGCAAGCAACACCGTCACCGAGAAGGGAAAGCTCAAGAAAGAGAAGGGCAGCAAAGAGAAGGATGGTAAAGAGAAGGACGAAAACTGTGTGGTAATGTAGAATTGGGCGTGTTGTGCTGGCCCTTTGCGATTTCTTTTATACCCTACTCGCGTTTGTTGTTTTTGTTTCCCGCATGTGCTCACGTTGGTCATTCCAACCGTTCCACATAAGCGTGGCGATAATCTTTCTAATATGGGGTTGTGCATATACGGCGTTTGTGGTGCATTGTCCTTTGCATACCGCCGCCTGGGACTGAGCGTCGAGGTCTTGTCAGCATACCTGATGGAGGTCGACACTATTGCATCGTCTCGTCATGTCATAACATGTCTGATGGAGTTACATCTCGTAAAAGCTGAGGTGGATAAAGTGGGTAATTGCATGATGCATCGTAATGACTTTCTATAGCTCAGAGCTTGACTCAACTCAATCATAGACACAGACGACTACAAGCAGGTTGTTTCTGTTCAAAGACTTTCTGTTCAGTATCTTGCACTGTATTTATTGCTATTGCAAGTTCATAGCCCTCGTTTCGACTAAAGATGAATATTCCCTGGATACGATATTAGCTGGCACAGACTGCAGCCAACGGCAGCTGATTCCAGCATCAGATGTCAGTCCATCACGGGTTTCAACGGCTTTGTTGCTCCGAACGCGTCTCGTGACAGCGCGGTTGCCATAAAAGCGCCGATTGGCCAATGTCTTGCAGCATCTTACGTAGCTTTACCTCACGACTATCCGTTCTCGTCCGGCCCTTGCGGTACTCTAGATATGCGAATTCCACGGTACGCGTTCGTAATTGATACGTATTGACTCAATCACGCAGGAATGCGCATCGCAGTGAATGTACATGCAAAGGGCGCATGGCTTGTGCTATACAGGTTGTCAGCATGGCCTTGGCAGGTGTTCCTGGTGGACTCGCTTGCTGCGCTTCCCCAGACCGTGGCTAGCCGCTACCCGAATGGGTAGGCATGATGCACGTTGGCGGCTGAGGGATCCACCTGCACGCCTTAGACTGACTACATGTGTAGGGCGTGCGATAACCGATAGCTGATAGCTAATTCTGATCAAGTGAGGTTTAAAGGCTTGGACTCTCTTCAATCAACTCATCCACGGACTTGTCATCACTTTGTACGTTGCGTCGAAAGTTGAAATAGGAAATAAAGAAGGTTGAACCGTAGACCAAGATGTCACCACCTTCAGCAGTCGAAGTCTCCGCGGTTTCGGATACGTCTGGAGTTACTATCCCAAACCCGTTGAGCGCGCCGGTTCTGAGCAACGAGATTCTTGGAAGAAGAAAGAAGACGACTGCGGCTCAATGGGGTGTGGCAGCGCCATCGGACACGGCAAACTTCAGACTCAAGTCTCACGATCACAAGCCCAAAGCCAAGCGATGGAGTCGTAAGTTCATACCGTTTTCAATCAGCATTTTCTCGACATGGACTACATGGCTGACCTATACAAATAGATATCATGACCAAGGAAGCCACGATCCGGAAGGGCAACTCTCTCAAAGAAGCAGCAAAGTATCTTGGTACACCCGGCATAATATCTCTCGGCGGCGGTTTACCATCGAGCGAGTACTTTCCCTTTGAAGAATTGTCAATCAAGGTCCCCACGATTGGTCACTTCTCGGAAGCTGAGACTAGGGAGTCTGGTGTGACTATCACCGCGGGCAAACATGACCTCGCGGAGAACAAGTCTAACTTCGACATTGCTACTGCATTCAACTATGGCCAGGGATCTGGTTCAGCACAACTACTCCGCTTCATGACCGAGCACACTGAACTGATCCATGATCCGCCATACCAAGACTGGAAATGCACCATGACTATCGGAAGCACATCCGCCACCGACATGTGTCTGAGGATGTTCACCCGGCCAGGCGATATGATCCTATCCGAAGAATACACCTTCTCCGCCTTTGTTGAGACCGCCCGACCAATGGGCGTGCGCGTCTGTGGCGTCCCCATCGACAACGAAGGTCTCCTACCCGACGAGATGGACTCTCTTCTAACGAACTGGGACCAAACAGCTCGCGGCGCACGAAAACCCCATATCCTCTATACCGTCCCAACAGGTCAGAACCCGACAGGAGCAACGCAGAGCGCAGAGCGCCGGCACGCACTCTACAAAGTCTGCCAAAAGCACGACATCCACATCCTAGAAGACGAACCCTACTACTTCCTCCAAATGCAACCCTACACCGGCGCCAACGCGCCCTCCGTCCCGCCACCAGCATCCCATGCCGACTTCATCGAATCTCTCGTGCCCAGCTACCTCTCCATTGACACAGACGGGCGGGTAATTCGCTTCGATTCCTTCTCCAAAGTAATCGCGCCCGGATCGCGAATCGGCTGGATCACCGCACCCGCCGAAGTCGTAGAACGGTATTCCAAACACGCAGATGTGTCGACTCAGAACCCCGCTGGCATGTCCCAACTCATCTTATTCAAACTACTGGATGAACACTGGGGCCACGCAGGCTATCTCGACTGGCTCATCCACATGCGCATGCAATATACACATCGCCGCGATATCATCCTTTCAGCATGTACGAAGTACCTCCCTACTGAAGTCATGAGCTGGAAACCTCCTATGGCGGGTATGTTCCATTGGATGCAGGTCGACTTTCGGAAACATCCTAGTTACCCTGCGAAGAGCATTGAGAATATTGAAGAGGGTATCTTTATGCGCGTTATTGAACATGGGGCGCTGGTTATGAGGGGTAGTTGGTTCTATGCGGATGCAGAGGAAGAGCACGATACGCTGTTCTTTAGGGCGACGTATGCGGCGGCGCCGGGGGAGAAGATCGAGGAGGGGATAAGGAGGTTGGGCGAGGCGGTTAGGGAGGAGTTTGGGTTGGGGGATTATGCTAAGGATAAATGAGAGGTGGAGTGGGTGGTGAAATAGATTGAGTGTTGGAACGATCGCTTGTGGTCTTGCTCTTGTATTGATGGGGCAGTCGTTTTGTGATATAGCGGGATATTCCTTGCTGTATATATCCCACCACCAAATGCAGGGCTATCCATGCCTCATCTGAACCCTCTTATTCTTACACATGTCCAATTCCTAGACCTCTCTTTTGTAGTATTGTCAACCTATCGCACAGATGTCACTCCGTCTGGTATCCTCCTCTGTCGTATTCCTTTCCCCTGGTTTGTTCTTCAACGCCGCAAATCTCCCGCTCAGTTGATGAAGTTGACGCAAAAGAAGTGCAGCAATAAACTGCCAAAGATGAAATCCGCAAATGCCCGCTCATGCGAGATATTCTCAAAGTGCACCTTGTTCTCCGAGTTTGTCTGGATGCGCAGCGAGGCTGTGAGGACGAATTGGCCGACTGTTGCGCTGAAGCCGGAGAGGAAGGCGTTGAAAGGCTGTGTTTCCATGCACGTTAGCGAGCAATTCGTACATCATTTCTTCCAATCTCATCGTACTCCGGATCTAGGAACTGTGGAAATTGGACATGTGATGGGAGAATTGAGGACGTACAAAGTTTCCAACCAAGACCACGTAGAGGAATTGCAGAGCACCGACGATGACGAGGAAAGCGAGGAAGGTATCGAGCAACTTAGTTCGCTGGGGTGTCTTGTCGACGTATTTGTTCCATATTCCTTGCGCAATGGCGGCGGCGTCTGTGTTGTTTGCTTTGCTTGAGCGAGCAGGTGCTGATGGGGTAGCTGTTGTAGATGTGGTTGTAGCTGGGGCGCCGGTTGGGGCGGTGGTGCGCTGTTTCGGTGCCATTTTCGTGACGTCTCGAGGATGTGTGTCGAGACTTTTGGTGTTGGAAGTGGAATTGGGAGATGACGCGCAGTAGTGATGCTGTCGCTGCTGCTGCTGGATAGCTTGAGGCCAGATGTTCGTAGATGGTCCGAGCTCTGGGGTACGACGACCGACCGCGTCGGCGGTTCGGTGTCCTTCGGGTGTCCGTTTGGATCCCCGCAAATCATGGCATGGACTTGGCCCAGCCTTCCTTCTCTCTCAGCATTCTACGAGAAACTTCTACATCCTCAGTTATTTCTTCCAGACCTCACGTATTCACGCGACTGCCCGAATTTCGTTTCACGAATCGCACGATAAGATAACAGAACACGACGCGACAATGGTACGTGATCACCGATTGCTGCCACGCACGAGTCATGATGTAGAATGGATGCTAATTGGAGGTTCAGGGCTCTCTCGGAAACATCGCTCTCATCCTGGGTGCTCTCACTGCTGGTGGCGGCATCACCGGCTACGTGAGGACCGGATCTATCCCATCAGTCGTCGCTGGATGCACTGTCGGACTTCTGGTATGACCTCACATTACATGCATCACCACCTTGCGCGCATCTAACAAACAATAGTACATGCTCGGTGGCTACCGTGTCAACAGCCGCGCAGCGTACGGTGTTGAGTTGGCTCTTCTTGCTTCCGTTATCCTCGCTGGCAGCTCTATTCCTCGAGCAATGAAGTCTGGCAAGCCGCTGCCTATTGGTCTGAGCATTCTCGCGACCTTTGGCCTGTGGACTTTTGGAAACGCGTACATGAACAAGGCTCGTGTATAAGCCTTACCAGAAAGATGATGCGAAGAAAAGGCAGCGCGTCGTGCGATGAAAAGTGTACCATAACTTACGATGTTGAAATACGAAGCTTGACTGGATGAGAAAACGGATCCTACTGCGCGAATACTCCCTCTCGAGTTACTAATCGACGTGTCGATCCACAAGCTAGATACTAAGTCAGGGCAGCTGATTATCTCAACGTCTAGATCTCTCAACGCTCTAACAGGCTCCCCACACGTTTGAGTTCGCTAATGATCCCGGGCTATTTGGAAGAATGCAACACCATCCACACAATACCGACGAGGCAACAATAGAACCTCCCCACCAATCTATATCCCGGCTTTGCATCGCGTGCCAACTGCCGTCGCTTATCCAGGGTCTTGCAAGTCTTAGCGTCATTCAGTAACACTGCATGAGCGAGTACTGGATATCGCGAGTATTGTTCCGGGTCACAATGCGGTTCCAGCTCATCAAAATTGATAGAACCAAGTTTCATTGACCAATCGTACCATGTCAACACCTGACTCTGACTATCAACCTGCCATTTCCATCAATGTACTCAGGCTGAAACCTATCCGCGAGACAGAAGCTACAAAGCGATCATCCTGGTGTACGCAGTCCGTCACATATCGTAATCCCGAGTACAGTGATTGGTGGTTCGATATGACCTCCCAAAGCCTTTCTCCAACATTTTCATCTAAGACATACCAGAGGAATGAACGCAAATTACAGATTGACGAGATCGAATCATGTCCCCGCATGGCTCGTGGCTCGCTCTGTGGTCGCGATAAATGTTGGAGTTGGCCGCATAAAGAGTTGGGAAAAGCCTACTGGGTGACAGTCAAGAACGTATAGCTACGCCCATCTATCCACAGATCCCGCCACTATGCGCTACACCCAGCTTATTGGCAGTGCTGCGGCACTTGCTGGTTATGGTGAGTTCAATGTCCGCCTTAGCCGTTGATACTGACAGAACGAAGCTTTTGCTCAAGAAGGTGAGGCACAGTCTACTGTTGTCTACGATGCAGAAACGAAGATCAGTTACTCGTCGTACACGGAGCCCGAAACAGGGATGACGTTTGGTGTTGCTCTTCCGAAGAACGTTACAGACCCGTATGATGCCATCGTCAGGATCACGGCGCCAATTGCCAATCAATGGGTCGGCTTCTCATGGGGTGGCAATATGGTCTGGAATCCATTGAGCGTTGCTTGGCCTAACGGTCAATCCGGGACGATATCTGCTCGCTTCGCTTTGTATGATGCATACCCAGGTTGACGATGACGATTCTAACATCCCACAGTGGTATTGCTTTACCGCTTGGATACGATGGCGCCGAGCACAGCTACCTCAAAGGCACAAAGACAAACGCTACACATTGGACTGTCAATGCACTGTGCAAAGGCTGCACTGGATGGCAAAACAACGAAGATGAAAGATACGCATTGAATGGCACCGGTACAACACAATTTGCCTGGGCCTACGGCGTCTCTTCGGTCGAGGACCCTGCCAGAAATGATTCTGCATTCAACGTCCACGCGGCCTGGGGAAAATGGATCCACAATCTGGACGCTGCACGCATCGAGAATTTTGATTCCTTGGTCAATGCTAACCTGCTGACGGCACCCATAGCAAGTCCTTCCGCTGACCCGACCACCGTCGTGACAAGCGTCGTACCGTCTGCAACGTCAAAGCCAGCCGCGCCTGCTGCCATTCCAGCCTCGTGCTCCGGTGCCGGTAGTCCCACATTCCAGGGTAGTCTCGCAGCCGGATGGAAGGCCACAAAAGTCGCGGGAGGCTTGACTGCCCCTCGTAGCATTCAGTTCGACGGTGTAGGAAACATGTTAGTAGTTCAATCTGGTAAAGGTATCTCGTACCATAAGATGGGTACAGATGGCTGTGTTACCTCTACCAAGATGCTGGTCTCGCAGAACAACCTGAACCACGGCATTGCGATGAGTCCTGACGGAAAGACGCTCTACGCCAGTTCCATGACTCAGGCTTACTCCTGGCCATATGATGCTGCTGCTGGGACACTGGGAACTCGAACAACGATCATTACTGGCATGTATAACGGCGGCTCTCATTTGACCCGCACTCTTGCCCTCGCACCGCAGAATCCGAATCTGCTGGTCGTTTCCCATGGTTCGAATGCCAACATTGACTCTGCCACGTCGGACCCCAAGACTGCGCGTGCCATTATCAAGGTCTTCGATCTGTCAAAGATTCCAAGCGGAGGCTACAACTACGTGTCCGGAGGATACAACGCTGGCTACGGTCAGCGTAACGACGTCGGAATCTGTTTCGACAAGAACAACATGTAAGCCTCGCTTGGATGAGCGCGCGTGATAATACTAACAATGCTACAGGCTCTGGGGCGTAGAGAACAGCGGCGACGACTTCAAGCGCAACGGAAAAGATATTCACTTCAACAACCCAGGCGAGAAGATCCATTACATGGGAGACGTGACCAAGCCCAACAACAACTGGTACGGCTACCCGTCCTGTTTCACCGTCTGGCAGCCCAGCGACTTCACCGACAAGGCCTTCAAAGTAGGCGATTGGTTTGTCCAACAGCCCAGCACCAACATGAACGACGATACCTGCGTCCAGACAGCCACAGCTCCCAAGCTTACGCTGTTCCCTCACTCTGCACCCATCGACTGCAAGTTCGACGCCGATAGTACGACCATGTACGTTACTTACCACGGTAGCTGGAACCGCACACCCGTCACCGGCTTCAAGCTCGTCGCTGTGAAGTTCAAGATTGGTGCGGACGGCAACTACACTCCGGTTGAGCCTCTTACTAGTACCACAGCGGCCCAGGACATCTTTTACAACCCGGCTGTAGAGAAATGCCAGGGTAATGGACCGAGTTTCAGCTCTGGGTGCTTTAGGCCTGCGGGCTTGGCGTGGGATTCGCAGGGGAGATTGTTCATGACGAGTGATACATCGAGCAACGGGGAGGTTTGGGTGCTGGGTAAGTCGTAGAGGATGGGGTGGCACTCCCAAAGCGTCATGCTAGTGAGTCGATGAGCAGCAGACGATATGTATATACAGTTGGTGCAGTCACACAGTCGTTTATAGGTCGCCATTTTCAGGCAATGGGAGGTACCGGTTTACTCGCTCCTTGCGACCAAGGTGCAAAGTTCTGGATTTGCTTCAATCCCGTCGTCCTTCAACACATCGTCAGCGTCCCACTAACTCGAAATACGCGAACCATAGGTATACATTGACTCACCCAAAGTATCAATCGCAAGCGAACTCATGAGGTAGCTACTAGCTCGTTGCTCTGGGTGTCGCGAAACCAGGGTTCGCGTACCGGGCAGAGGTTCTTGGAGATGCGATACTTCTCTCTTTCGTAGAGTATCTCCTCGCGTATGAGTCGTATGAAATGCAGGAGGTGTGGTTGACTCGTCGTCTCTGGGTTGCCTCTGGGTCATCGCAGTAACATGGGACGCGTACCGGGCACGTGGCAGGTACTTATCGGGAAGCGGCGTTGTATAAAGCACGGCGATATTTGACTTTTTTTACATACACCTACAGTCCTCAGCTCGACTCACTAAAATCGACAACTGTTGTATACCACCGCTACCCTTAAGACACTCGCAGCTTCCGACACCCACACACAGCCTCCAGCCATGTCCGATACGAACACCCACGCGCCATGCTACTTCATGGAGCTTCCGACTGAATTGCGCCTCATGATTTATCGTTACGTTCTTCCTGAGGTCGTTAAACCCAATTATCAACCCCAAGTTCATGCCGCTTCTATTCTACGAGTTAATCATAAGGGCAATCAAGAGGCTTCTTCTGTGTTGTATAGAGAGACTCCATTTCATGCGTACATATCGCAAGATAGCATCCAGCTACAAAATAAGTTATGGTGGCGGCGTACGGAGTCCAGAAGCCTCTCTATGATATTTTCGCCGTCAGCCAGATCCATCCGCCATCTTACCGTCCACGTCAATCTTCGGAGATGGTCCGATGCTCATTTTGATCTGCATGGAAGGGGCATCAGTGGTGATGAATACGAAGCCTATAAGGCGAGGGATAGCGTGCGGAAATTTATCGACTTCTTTACATCAGGAAACACTTCGCTGAAGTGGCTGGAAGTTAGGCCTACTCTGGTAAACTACTGCAGATGGTCTGAGGAAGACATCATCGCAGCGGTCTTTGTGGTTATAGGACCTTTCGAAGCGCTGAGCAACATCAAAACAGCAACATTGGTGGCCCTAAATTACACAAGCTGCGGTAGACATGGTACCGAGCGTCACTCAGCCATCGCTAGCCTCCATACCAATCAGCTTTACGGTCGACTTCGAGAGGAGTGGCTCTCTTCCATCACAGAGTCCAAGCCAGCCCCGGGACCCACGGACAACGAGCAGGGAAAGGTTGCGTACGGCGTTATCGAAGAAGTTCTTCAACTGATATATCGGGCAATGCCATATGCGGTGCGAGGTACTTACAGTTCGATCCATCGCCGCTTGGATGGCCTCGAGCTCCCGTTTCACTCCGCCCGCGTTGCCTACGAAAACGGCGATGTCGAGACTTTGGTAGCAATCAGAGAAGCCATCAGGGGGGAATGGGTCAAATTACAACCCCGGCTGTCGCGCGAAGCATCTGCCATCTCGCAGTCAATCTACGACGTGTTCAAGACTAGGGATATCGCAGAACTGTCCGAGTCAAATCCACGCGTCGTCGTGCCAGCAGAGACTAAGACGTCAAGTCCCGTTTCTACGATGGATGAGCTAATGGACTGGGACTGGTCGGAAGTTAAATGCGGGGTCCCCAAGCACGGTGAACCTGGCGTTACCATTAAGGAGGATCTACATCTACAAGGGCGATAAAATGTGGACGCGTCTGAAGACACCGCAGGCGATAAGCGAAGCCAAGGAACGAGGCAGACGCGATGGCATACTTTGAAGGCACTTCAGATTGTGTGCGTTGGTAGCAACGAGGCATTACCGTGCATGTGAGCAGCTCGCTTATGATTGGCGGTTATGACACGCGACGCAATACCACTTGTAGAATTATCTCGCATCAGATGAGAGATGAACGATTGGGAAAGGAGTGGACGAGAAGTGAGAGAAAGAGAGGACACCGGACAGATACAGAGAGGTTTGCATGTTTAGTTACCATCGTACACATCAGGGGAAGAGTGGCGTTGTGGAGATTGCGGTATCTCAAGGTGGAGTGTTCACTGAGTAGAGTGACAAGCAAACAGGAGCCATGACAGCATAGCAGCAAGTCATATGCGGGACGAAATCTCGTTTGTGGGGCACAAGATCCTGTTGTTGGACGACTTGCCGCTCCAAAGCGGTCTAACAGTGTAGCTGAGACAAGCCATAATAATTCCAGCCGCAATGTGGCACACGGGTCCAAGGTCAAGCCCACTTTCCCTGAATGCCCATGTGCCGACAAAAATCTTGGTGGGGGGAAGAAAGGCGGTTATCGGCAGGCGTCTTGAGTGATTTGCATGGTGAAATACGATCTTGAGCGGCGCAGCGTGCCTGGCGAGAACTGGTTTGCGGCACGACGATCGTCGATGTTATCGGTTATTTTTGGGCTTCATCTCGCTTTCGCAACTGCTGGCCATGCCTTGTGACGCAGCGGCAGAGCAGCAGGTTTTGAGGGAGATTTGGAGTTGCAGAGAGATGAGGGTCGCGACTGGTTGTTGGTAGTTGGCTGTGCCTTGTTCATGCGCATCCGGCAGAATGCCATGGCTCTCGCCAAAGTCGATGATTCCCATGTGCGCTCGGAGAGACTAGGCTCGGTTTCACCCGGCACGCCGCAACGAAATACGAGTAAGCATACGCCAAGCCGTCTCTCGCGACTAATCCTTCACATGCGGCGGTCGTCAGTTGCGAGCGCCGAAGCTTGTTGGGAGGTGACTGATGGCTCTGCATGGCCCAATGGCTTACTGTCGACGCTGACATAGGCGACCCGTGGCTGAAGTGGACTGCAGGCCGGGTTGAAGATCTTGGCTCGAAAAGCTTCGCATGTCATTGCCTGTACTAGCACCGGGTCTGCTGGAACGAGACAGGCGCAGACAGCAGCTTTACCGATTGGGACAGAGAGGCGGCATGTGTCAGCGAAGACAAAGGGTTGTGCATGCGGGCCGTTCTGTCAGAATAGCAGAGTTTTGATATCAGTGTCTTTACGTCCAAGAGGCATGTCGTGATAGTAGTCGCGGTGCTGTGGTGATGGAGGGGTCCATTCATTATCACCATACCCGCCCTTCCGCTCCTAATCTGCCCTACTCCCTCCGGCACCCGCGGATTCTCTCGTACGGCCAGGCACGATCTAGAGCGAAGGACTCCCCTAGCATCTACGTCACGCTTGCGCACGGTCGGTGTTGTGCACAAGCTCGGCGCTAGGAAGGGCTTGTCAGTGAAACGCAGCCATCTTGTACCGAAAACTGGGGGGTCACGTCATAGCCCATTCACCCTCGCATCGGCATACACGCCAGGCGCCCTTGCCAGCCACAGTATACTAAACCTCGCGTCTCCCGGCCTTGCTAGCATATCCATAGCAATTCTTTTTCCCTCGCCCAGGAACACCTTCCATCCCCCCTCAGCAGCAGAACTCCCCCGCGTCTGCTTGCCCCCACTTGCGCTCAGGTAGTCTAACCACGCACACACGGGCAACGCTCTCGCACCACCCCGCCATGAGTTCCCTCAAGAGAGCGCTTGACAAGCTCAAGCCGCACCACGGCTCCTCGGCCTCGGACGACGAGAAGAGCGGCGTCAAGTCGCCCTCGTCCGTCAATGGCCGCGCACAGTCGCCCGTCGCGTCGCCGCGCTCTTCCGTCACCCTGGGCGGCTCTCGAGCAAGCGGCGAGCACAAGCGCGCCGACGTTGCCTCGCCCACCGACAGCAGGACCAGCATCGACCAGCCCCGCAACTCCCTCAGCGGCATCCTCCACCGCCGCACCGAGAGCCCGAGCCGCACCGGCACTGACAAGACCAACAAGACCAACCGCTCCGGATCTATCTCGCACAGCCCCATGCGAGCTGTCAAGGAGAAGCTGCACATTGGCAACGACTCGAGCGACGAAGATGCCCCCCTCAACCGCGAGGGCGAGCCCATGTCGCGCGGCCAGCTGCGCAAGCACGAGAAGCAGGCCCAGCAGGAAGAGCGCCACAAGCAGAACATGGAGAAGGAGCAAGAGCTCGAGCGGAGGAGGAAGGAGATGGAAGACCAGGCATTGGCTGAGCTGACTCCCGAGCAGCGCTCCAAGTACGGTGTCATCGACCCCAACTCCTACGCTGGCGAGTGGAAGCATGAGCCCCGCCACAGGATCCAGGACTTCTCCGCAAAGGATGTTGGCAAGGAGGTCGTCTTCCGCGCCCGCATCCACCATCTCAGGAAGATGAGCTCCAAGTTCGTCTTCCTGATGTTCCGCCAGCAGCTCGCTACTATCCAGGGTGTTCTCTTGGAGCACGCGGATATCTCCAAGTACATGTTGTACTGGGCTGAGCACCTGGACGCCGAGACCATCGTCCTGGTCAAGGGTATCCTTCAGGAGCCCAAGGCCAAGCAGGGCGAGGTTCTCGGAGCCACCATCCACGACGTCGAGGTTTCAGTACACGCCCTCCACGTCGAGGCCGCGGTCACCGACCACCTACCCTTCAACGTCAACGAAGCCGAGGTCTCACAGGCTGAGGTCGACGCTGAGCTTGCGAATGCAGACCACAAGGAGGGACACACCCGCGTCAAGATTGCGGATCGTACACGCTTGAACAACCGCGTTATCGATCTGAGGACAACAGCTTCACAGGGTATCTTCCGCATCCAGTCTGGTATCTGCAGGCTCTTCCGTAACCAGCTAGATTCGGAAGGCTTCATCGAAATCCACACCCCAAAGCTTCAGGGCGGTGCTACGGAGTCGGGTGCCAGTGTGTTCAAGATCGACTACTTCGGCCGTGGCGCCTTCCTTGCTCAGAGTCCCCAATTGGCTAAACAGATGGCCATCTCTGCGGACTTTGGCAAAGTGTACGAAATTGGTGCCGTCTTCCGTGCTGAGAACAGTAACACGTACCGTCATTTGACTGAGTACACTGGTTTGGATTTGGAGATGCAGATCGACGAGCACTACCACGAGGTCCTCCGTGTGCTGGACCGCACTTTCAAGGCCATTTTCAAGGGTATCTACGACCAATACCGTCCCGAGATTGAGGTCATCAAGAAGCACTTCCCTCACGAGGACTTGGTCTGGCTGGACCAGACGCCCATCATTCCCTTCGCCGACGGTGTTCGCATGCTGAACGAGTCCGGCTGGAGGGACGATGATGGCAACGAGCTTGATGTGAACGAAGACCTGGGTACCAGGGATGAGGTTCAGCTCGGTCGTGTCATAAAGCAGAAGCTTGGAACCGACTACTACATTCTAGACAAGTTCCCCGCGAACGCACGCCCATTCTACGCCATGAACGACCCGAACGACCCCACGGTCACCAACTCCTTCGATATCTTCTGCAGAGGACAGGAGATTCTCAGTGGTGGCCAGCGTATCCACGACTCCACCTTGCTGCTGGACAAGATGCGCAAGCTCAAGGTTGATCCCGGTTCGATGGAAGACTACATCCAGGGCTTCCAATGGGGAGCACCGCCCCACGGTGGTGGTGGTATCGGTCTCGAGCGTATTCTCATGTTGATGATGAACCTCGGAAACATTCGCCATGCCTCCATGTTCCCTCGCGACCCGAAGAGTTTGCCAGAGCGGCCAGTTATCAAGCAGCTGCGTCATCCTGAGGCTAGCACCATGCATCCACCATGGGAAGGACAGGATCGTGCGGTTGCCAAGATCGACCTCCAGCCTATCGAGAAGCTCATCGCCAACTACGGCGATGCCACCAACACCTCCTGGTTGGAGCCTCGCACCGAGATCTGGCGCGACGAGAACACCGGTGCGGCTGTCGGCTTCGTACCTCAAGACGGGTTCGCCATCACTGTCGGTGACCCTCTCTGCCACGAGTCTCAATACCTCAAGACCATGGCTGGTTACCTCAAGTACATCAAGAAGGAGCGCAACCTCAAGCCACTGTGGCTTCTTGTAGGACACGCCACCGAGGAGGTGCTTGCAACCAAGTTCAACTGGCGCACATTCTCTGTCACTGGAGAGCAGCGTGTAGACCCTGTCCACAATCCAGCAGACAAGGACTCTGACGTGCAGCGCAAGATCCGCCACGCGGAGAAGGAGGGTGTCAAGATTAGCGATTATGCCCTCGGCACACCACCACCACCAGACGTCAAGGCTAAGGTCGATGCTCGTGTAGCGGATTGGCTGAACAACCGCAAGGGCAAGCAGGTCCATTTGACCAACATTCACCCATGGCAAGACGAGGAGCATCGCCAATACCACATCGCCTACACACCCGACGGCACTATCGCTGCCTTTGTCGCCATGGCGCAGCTTTCACCCGACCACGGCTGGCAAGTCAAGTACTCTCTCGACTTCCCCGGCGCGCCCGGTGGCTCAATCGAGTACATTGTCACACACGCTCTCAAGCAAGTCGCTGCTAGCGGCGCAACCAGCGTCACCTTTGGCGGTGGTGCTAGCTCTAAGTTCAGCCCAGGACACAACGTTAAAGGCACTCGCGTCAAGGTGCTCAGCCGCGCCTACCACGCCATTGCGACCGAACTCAAGCTCACCAACAAGACTGAGTTCCGTGAGAAGCTGGGTGCAGTCGACGACCCAAGCTACATTTGCTACCCGCCCCACGGGCTGGGCCCTATGGCGGTCAAGGCTATCTTGAACTTCTTCTCTGACGATGACGACAACAACTAAGTAACATGTTGGTGGACGATATACACGCTAGGATAACGATACATTGATGGATGATCGAAGGCATGATACCACAAGGCGTTTGCTGTATGAGTAGACGGTACCTTTTACCTGTCTGACTCTTTTAGGGACATTTGTAGCGGGAGGACGTTCTTAGGTAGATAGCGATGTTTCTTAATCTAATACCCTCTGAAATATCTTACTTTCTTCATGTGATAACATGGTGACTCTCGCAGCAGTCGTAAGCTTTCGTAAGCTTTCGTAAGCTTTTCATATATCCAAAGGTCAATTTAGACATGACCGCGGGATCTCTGTGCTACCTTCGGCGCGTTTCGAGTACTTCCGACGTGACACCGCGTAAGCTACATGCGGCAGGCACGTCGGTAAGTCTCAGGTTCCACCACCTCACACTTCACAGCCGTTCTTCAACACCGAAACATCAGCATCCATTATCAACGCACAACTCTCGGACAAGATGCTATTCGATCGGCTACTGCGCTGGCTTGGCGTCGCGCTCCCGATGACGATGGACCAGGTCGCGGGGAACATTCGGCGCACTAGAGGAAGGCGGGGTCAAGCGCCCGGCTTGGAAACCTTCGGACCTTCGACACGGCTAGAGAAGATGGTTTTCGGGGCCGTGCGATTGGCTAGAGGAGGGTTTTTGGAGAGGGAGTCGAGACGGGTCTGACGTCTGTTGGTCGCGCGTTGGCGTCGGGAAAGCAACGCGCACGTGTGAATACTACCACGGTTCGCGTTGACGAAAAGCCGACCTGCGACTATAAGAGGCCTGTTCCTAGACCTTTTGTACAAGAGGGTAAAAGCGAGTCAGTCTGCTTTGTACGATAGAGTTTCGACAAGAGTACGTTGGGCTCGGTGCTATTGCTAGAGCGTTTCTCTTACCGGATAAAGAGCCAAGCTCTTCTCTTGACCGACCTTCTGGCTTTCGACAGACACGACGCTCAAGATGTTTCTTACGACGCTTCTGATCACGCCGTGGTCTATCCTACTCCTTCCGGTCATCTTCTACATTTTGCCTTACCTCCGCAACTGGCAGATCCGCGACATCCCCTCTCCGTTCCCAGCCGCTTGGACAAACCTTTGGCTCTTGGCTCAATGCCGGCGCGGGAAACGCTATCTCGCCGTTCATGAGGCACACAAGAAGTACGGAAAGCTTGTTCGTATTCAGCCGCATCACGTCAGTATTGCGGATGCGGACGCTATCCCGCAGATCTACGGTCACGGTAATGGATTCCTGAAGAGCGAGTACTACGATGCTTTTGTGTCGATAAGACGGGGGCTGTTCAATACGAGGGATCGTGCCGAGCATACGAGGAAGAGGAAGACGGTTTCTCATACGTTTTCTGCGAAGAGTGTATTGCAGTTTGAGCAGTATATTCATCACAACCTGGAAGAGTTGCAGAAACAGTGGGATCGCAGAGCGGCAAGTGTTCAAGAGAAAAGAGGATGGTATCATATGGATGCGCTCCACTGGTTTAACTACCTCGCTTTCGATGTCATTGGTGATCTGGCATTTGGCGAGCCGTTCGGTATGCTGGCGAAGGGAAAAGATGAAGCCGAGGTCAGCAAGGGAGGACAGATCACGTATGCGCCTGCTATCGAGGTGTTGAACCGCCGAGGTGAAGTCAGTGGCACCATCGGATGTTTCCCCGCCATAAAGCCCTACGCAAAGTACTTCCCGGACCCCTTCTTCAGCCAAGGCATGAAAGCGATCGAGAACCTTGCCGGAATAGCCATCGCCCGCGTCAACGCCCGTCTCGAGAAACCATCTGACCGCGTCGACCTCCTCGCCCGCCTAATGGAAGGCCGCGACGAAAGCGGCCAGAAGCTCGGCCGCGAAGAACTCACTGCCGAAGCCCTCACCCAACTCATCGCCGGCTCAGACACCACATCCAACACTTCCTGCGCTCTTCTCTACCACTGCCTCCAGCACCCAGATGTAGTCCAAAAGTTACAAAAGGAACTCGACGACGCGCTCCCAGATGCAGATGCCGTTCCAAACTACGCCCAAGTCAAAGATCTACCTTACCTTGATGCTGTCATCAAAGAAACAATGCGCATCCACAGTACCTCCTCTCTCGGTCTTCCCCGCTTGATCCCCCCTGGCCCCGGCATCACACTTCTCGGCCACCACTTCCCCCAAGGCACCGTCCTCTCCGTCCCCGCATACACGATTCACCACTCCACAGAGATCTGGGGCGAAGACGCAGACGTGTTCCGACCTGAGCGCTGGGAACACGTGACCGAGCAGCAGAAAGCGGCGTTCATCCCTTTTAGCTATGGGCCGAGGGCTTGTGTGGGCAGGAATGTGGCGGAGATGGAGTTGGCGTTGATCGTGGGCACGGTGTTTAGGAGGTATGAATTTGAGATTAGGCAGGGCGAGATGGAGACTAGGGAGGGGTTCTTGAGGAAGCCGTTGGGGTTGGAGGTGGGGATGAGGAGGAGGACGTTTGAGTGAGTGTCTAATGGGGTGAGTAGTAAGTGGTACAGATGACGATGGTATTATAAAGGAAGAGAACGGAAAGGCGTCGTCCATGATGGATCATGGAACACAAAACTCGAGTCTGAGTTACGAATCCGATTGGCTATATGACTGAAAGATGTACATGAATGAATAAAGGAAGCCGATACCTCGCTGCACCCCACATTGCCGTATAATTGCTGCGGGAAATCCACTAGGAGACTATGCCAAGTGCCTTGTAAACATGAAAGTAAACCATACAGTACAAAGAAAGTCTTCCCAATCACCAAATATAGACAACGACGCCTAAAAAATGCACAGCATACCATAACCCGAAACCTCATCTATCTTTGACAGTCAAAATTCTTAAGCTTGTCATCTATGCCATTGAAGTTCGGCCGATGCTGCCTCCTATCTTGATCGCGTCTATGTTCCCTCTCCCACTCCTCGATCTTGCCGTTCGTTCCATTACCGCAGTGTATGCATGGTTGATTTAGGGCAGCAAGACCTGGGTAAGCAATGGTAACGGGGGTTGTACATGAACATCTGCCGTTGTGTCTGTAGATATTGCAACGTATGATGGTGTCGAAGATAGTAATCATGTGTTGGCAGTTGGCATATGGTTGATAGTACCTTTCGCACCTGTTTGGTGGGTTTGAGGGCTGGGGAATGTAGAGGTTTGCGGGTAGGACTTGGTTCATCGTGGTAGGTGTGACGGTCGGTGGTACCGGTAGTGATTGATGTTTGGATAGACGGAGTGTATGGTTTTGGATTGTTCGTATCTTCTATATTGTCTTCGTGATGTAGGATCCGACCAGCGGTAGTAACTTGGAATGTAGGTATGAAATAAGTCTAGAGTCGTCGAAGTATCTAAAAGTGTATTGAGATCGTGATGTTGAGGCAGATATGATAAGTTCATTTTGCGAGATCTTATACTATTCCTCGACCTGGCGTTTACATAGGGTCCTTGAATGGGATATGGTCAAGGAACGGGTCGTGAATGTTTTGCGATGGCATGATTATAGCTACTGTGATGCTGCTTTACATTGACTTGGCGCGTCAAACAGTGTCACTGGTCGGCGGGAAGAAGGCAAAGTTATGGGCTATGATCACAGGGAGAAGAAAACCTCTTCGATAAACCATGGAAAGAGAGATCAAACACTATTCAACTAAACACCTAGATTCTATCCTGTAAAGTTCCGTCTACGTGAACTTAGTCATCTTCTTCCCTGAACTCAGTGATCTTCTTCTTCTTCGTCCTCTCATTGCTCTCCGCGATGCTCATCGTGCTTCCTGGAATCCGATCTTCACGTTCGGCATCCTTCTGCGCTTTCTTCAACTTCCTACTTGTCCCATTCTCGCAGTGAACACAGTTTTCCTTTACCGTGATGTCAAGTGCAGTGAGTGTCCAATCCGTACAGTCGCACTCGCCGGTTTCGAGAGATGTGGGACACGGGAATTGTTGATCGTATTCGAAAGCCATGTGGCCGCAATCGTAGTTCTCGTAGTACTGGTAACAGTGTCCTGGGGGCGGTTCGAGAGCAGCGGCAACTTGCTGCCCGGGTTCAGTTGGCTGTTCAGGTTCGGTTGGCTGTTCAGGTTCATTTGGCTGTGTCATAGGGGTTAGTGCTGAGCGTTATGCGCAGCAGTGGGTGTCTGATCGTTTTTGGGTTCGACGACCTGAAGTTTGCTTGGTGTTGAAAACGATGGCAGGGTAATATTACTGCACAGTGCGGTTAACGATGTAGAGTGGTCACAGTGTATGTAGGAGATCCAGATTTTTGTATCGAAAATCATCATAGTGTCGTTCTATCGGGTTTTATGCTCCTCCGGAAGTCATTAAGCAAACAGAAGCTGTCACATAGCTGTAGTCAGAAGACGGAGCAAGAGACGAATTGACTTTGGTCCAGTGACGACGTCCCCTTCCAGACAGCATGACCTTTCGTTGTGCTTGAGTGGAAAACCGAGCTGTGAGTACGAGAAAACGACGTGGTCTTGATAGTGCTATTTAGATACCTAGGTATAGCTGCGACAGACAAATACCATCTATAGCGACCCATGATAGCAAACTTGCCTTAGGAGAGGAGGGCATCAAGGGGCCGCAGGTACCCCTCCAGTCTTAAAGTTAGGTAGTGCGACCCACGATTGCGAACCTTCCCTTGAAGACGAATGGGGTGGCAGGGGGGACACAGATATCCATTGAGTCTCACCGACCCACGATTGCGATCTTGCCCTAGAAAACGCAGGGGCCACAGCGACCCTCTATTTTTGAAAACCCACGATGCCAAAACTGCTCTAGGAACCGTGGGTGGCCACAGCTGCCCTCCAGTTCTGAAAACCCACGATGTAAAATCTGCCCTAGAAGACGTGGGTATCACAGCTAGTCTTTAGTTTTGAACATCCACGGTCTCAAATCTGCCCTAGAAATGAAAGGGCCGCAGCCACCAGTTCACTTAACAAAGATCCACGATCTCAAATCTGCCCTAGAAGACTAGGGGTACGTCTTACCGACCTTTACGCACTTGCCCAGCTCGCTTCATAGTGATCATGGTGGTACAAAGACTGGTATCTAAGTACAGCACTATTAAAGTAGCCAGAGGGTTGTTCGAACTTCACATTCTCACAGTTGGTGAAGTGGGCCTCGGTGACGATTAGTGAAGCGCGGAAGTGCGCGCCTCCACATATTTCGCGCACAGACCAGCGCTTACTCTTAGCGGCCATTGTCGCGAACTCCCGGCATGTACGCGTATCGCCGACAAAGAAGCTGAGCCAACACCGCTCAACCCTCGACCGCCATCTATCCGTCGCCAACTCGGAAGCAGCATCGCCTGCGTCGCCTAACATGGCGCCCAACGAGCTCGCCGATGTAGCGGCTGACGCCTCGTCGGGCGGCTCCTTCACCCTGTTGAAGCAGCAGCTCGAGCTCGACTTCAGTTTTGCACCGCGCCGCGTCAAGGGCCTCACCACGCTCGACATCCAGCCGGACAAAGCGCATCTCCGGGATATCACGCTGAACTGCCGGCAGCTGAGGCCGACGAGCATCAAGATCGAAGGAGAAAAGGCCGCCTTTAGTTATTCGAACCTCCACCAGCGCCTGACGCTATATCCCGGTACCGGTCTTGAACAATATCACTACGCGAAAGAGCGGATAGCGCGACACACACAGGGCGCAGAAGATGAGCTGGTCATTATCGTGCCTGACAAGGTCAAAATCCGGGAAGTGAAGCCCTCGGAGGCTGGCATGACCGACGACGCCCAGGGCACCTTTTATGCGCCGATGAAGCTGGAGATCGAATACGAATTGGACGACTTTCGGGACGCGCTGCAATTTGTCGGAGTGGAGGATGGAGATGCCCGGTACCCACATGCTTACACGCGCAACTCGTCCTTTCCCGGTGCGGCGTCGTGTCTCTTTCCGTGCATAGACGACGGCGAAACGCGCTGTCTGTTCGATGTGTCCATCCGTTACCCGCGAACTCTGGGAGATGCGCTTAGCAAATCGAATGCGCAGGTGCAGGCACAGGCACAGGGAGTGGAAAAGGCAGATAGTGTCATGCTGGATGCGGACGATGATCAGGTCGACTTGTCCGAGGAAGAAAAGGCCATGGAGATGCAAGTTATCTGCTCCGGTACCCTGACAGACGATGTGAGTATCGATTCATCGTAATTAACGCGTTTTAAAGCTGACTTTCAAAGATTCTCGATCCCGCCGACTCTTCGCGAAAGACAGCCAGCTTTTCGTGCGATACCCTCGTCCTCCCCCAGCATATCGGCTTCGTAATCGGTCCCTTTGAACATGTCGATCTCTCGGAATATCGCGACACACTTGATGACGAGCGCTTGGGAGAGAATGCCATCAAAGTTCACGCGTTTTGTTTGCCAGGCAAGGAAAATGAGGTGAGGAACAGCGCCATGATGCTGGCCCGAGCTCTTGACACCTTCACCGAGCGCTTCCAGAGTTATGCATTCGGCAACTCCTACAAGCTGGCATTCGTAGACGATTTAGAATGGGACACCGCGCACACAGCCTCATTCTCCATCTGTAGCTCTCGCCTGCTCTTTCCGGAGACTGTATGGGAGCCACTGGAGCACACAACCAGAGTCTTGGTGCATGCAGTAGCCAGCCAGTGGATAGGCGTTGATGTGATTGCACACAACCCAGAAGATCACTGGATTATCGTTGGTGGATCGTGGTTCATGGCTGAGCTCTACCTCCGAGAGCTGTTCGGTCGGAACGACTGGCGGTTCCGTCAAAAGGTGATGGTCGACCGAGTCATTCAGATGGACCGCAAGCGCCCGTCATTACAGCAGCTCGGATACGTCTTACAACTGGATCCTGGAGAGGTCGAGTTCATGGAGCTGAAATCGCTCATGGTACTGTCTATCCTACACAACCGTCTGGTGAAACAGAGCGGGAAGAACGGTGTCGACAGGTGTCTGTACCGAATGCTTTTCAATGCTCGTCAGGGCAAGTACGCCAACGGCGCCATCGCTACAGATGATTTCCTCGATATCTGTGAGAAGGTTGGACATCAGAAGCTGGAATCGTTCTTCCAGCAATGGATCGTAGGAGCTGGATGTCCTACTTTTCACTGCGTACCTTCGTTCAACAAGAAGAAGCAAGTGGTACAACTTACTATCAAGCAGCTACAGGCTGACTCATCCATTACGAACATCGACAGCGGTCTCGCCGCGGATGACTTCATGCGCGAAGCGAAAGAGAAGTCTCGCGACTTGCGGTCAGCGACAGGATACCCCACCTTTGTTGGCCCGATGACTATTCGCATTCACGAAGCTGACGGAACACCCTACGAACACATCGTCGATATCAATTCGAACAACGTCAAAGTAGAAATTCCGTACAACACCAAATACAAACGACTCAAGAGGAATCGATTGAACAAGGAGCGCATGGCTGCTGCCGCGGGCCTTGATGCTTCGGGCGAGACTCAAGAGGATGTCACCTTCTACATGTTGGGAGACCTCTTCACATCTCCCCAGGAACACGATGAATGGCGACTAGACGATTGGCCACCGGAAGACGAGGCTAAGCAAGAGGGGGAGGCTTACGAGTGGATTCGAGTCGATGCAGACTTTGAATGGATATGTCGGACCAACATCGAGGACATGCCGTCATACATGTACGTCTCGCAGCTGCAGCAAGACAAGGATGTCGTTGCACAAGCCGAGTCAATACAGTTTCTCGCCAACAAGGAAGGTCATAAGCTGATCTCTACTTTCTTGGTCAAGACGCTGATGGACAACCGATACTTCCACGGCATACGGACCATGGCCGCTAATGTTTTGGCTCAGAGTGCACTGAAGCGAACAGAGTGGGTTGGCCTGTTCCATCTGCAGAAGGCTTTCCGCGAGCTTTTCTGCTTACCCAACTCACCCATGACTCGCTCCAATGACTTCTCCGATCGTAGCATGTATCTGATACAATGCGCTATCCCCAAAGCCATTGCAAAGATCAAGGGCGAAGATGGCAGATCACCACTAGAAGCGAAGCGCTTCTTGCTCGATCTTGTTCGGTACAACGACAACCGCGGAAACGATTACAGCGACGACCATTATATTTCTACTCTGATGCGCTGTCTTGCGGAGACACTCACAAAAACTACAGCCAGTGCCGACCTTAGTCACGAAGAATGGGCTCAAGAGCAGGATTTCACAAGCAAAGCCATCGGAGAGCTTACGCGACACCAGAGACTTGACGAATGGATCCCTACCTACCAGAACGTTTACACAACTACCGCCCTTGACTGTGCGCTGAAGTTGGTCATGAGCCGGGTCACCCCGTTCAAGCCGACCGAGTTTCTCCAGTACGCCCAGCTGGGAAATGCAGACAACGTACGCTTAAAAGCTTGGGAGTGCTTGATTCGGCTCGGCATGATCCGGAAGGATACAGTCTTGAGATTCCTCATGCATGAGATTCGGTCCGATCCTTCGCCGTACTTCAGAAAGCAGCTGCTACGCATCTTTGGCATTGCGATTGGACAAATCGCTACTGGAGACGTCTGGGCGCCGGAGAAGGCTGCGGACACTTCAGCAGGCACACTTATGATCGAGAACGAAGCCAGTAATGCTGAGCGTGCATCAGCTCTCGCCCGGCAGAACCTTAATGGGGCTCTGAGAGGGTTGAAGAGCGACATGCAAGGCAACCAAACCCTGCGTATGGTCCTGGAAGAAGCCCTGAAGTCGAAAGTACTGTCTACGAACGACATGTCTGAGCTTTTGGACATCTGCGACATGATCTTCGATAACCAAAAGTCCAACAAGCTGCGTATCAAACTGTCTATGCCACGCTATTGGAAGGTGGAGCATATTGGAAAGGCATCAGTGGTCTTCAAAAAGACCAACAAGTTTAGATGGAGATCGAGGACGCCTCTAAAGGAGGAGAAGAAAGAGGATGAGGACGACAAGAAGGAAAAGGCGCCTGTTCCACCTGCCGCACTACCTACACCACAACCCACAAGAGATATAGCTGCTCCGGCTCCGAAAGCAGCACTGCCGAAGTTGTCGCTCAAGATCGGAGGACCGAAGAAGCAGTCTACTGCATCTACACCGGCAACTGCGGACTCTACGCAGGCCTTACAGAGAAGCCACTCTATAGTGTTCTCACCCACTGTCTATCATTCACCATCCCCTGCACCAGTGTCCAAACCTGCATCTCCAGCGCCAGTGCAAGCGCCAGTACCAGCACCACCGCCCCCGCCCCCTGCCGCTCCAGCCGCAACGGATTCGCGTTCGTCGACTCCAGAAGTGCCGCTGATGCAGCCGTCAAAGAAGATAGCCACCCCAGCAGCGACCCCCAAGCCAGCGACTCCAGCACCAGCTCCGGTTCAAACTCCCACCGCTGCTCCTGCTCCAGTTACCAAGACTCCGGTTCCGCCACCCAAGGTCCCTACTCCAGCTCCTGCGCCTGCCCAAGCGAAGCCAACACCAGCGGTCATCAAGGTACCAAAGCCTATGGCTACACCGCCTGCTATCGCATCACCGGTTCCTCTGCCGGCGCCCAAGCTTAAGATCAGGACCAAGACCGCTTCCGGCTCTACTGTGCCATCAAGGCCCTCCAGCGCAGCTCCATCACCGCGTCCTAGTGCCGCTCCTTCACCTCGGCCAAGCGCAGCCCCTGCTCCGTCACGACCTGCTGCGACCAACCCCGCATCCGTGGCCAGGCCTGTAATCAAGCAAAAGAGAAGCAAGATCGTCAAACTGCGAATTGCACCCAAAAGGCTGGCAGGCTTTCTCGCTGGAGAGAACAAGAAACGTAAGATGGTTACTGGAAACGGGGACGACGATAGGCCATCTAAGCGACAGAGCTTCGAGCCAAGTAGTATGTCAAACGGCAACGGCACTGCTAAGAGCGGTCTCGTTAGCGTGGAGAGGGGTGGCAGCAGTGGGCCAAGACTGCTACTAAAGATGAAGGTAGGAAAGGCCAACTTGCCAGGCGAGAAGAAACGATGAGATAGAGACGGAAAGGTTTTCAGCAAGAGACAAGGTCGACAGCGATGGCCATGACGAGGTATCGAGGATAACACAACATGCATTTCTAAGGTGTTTAACGGACGGGCATCTCTTTCCCCCACAGCGAGATATGGTTTAAGGAAAAGGAGGGTTAAGGCCGCTGCATGCATGCATACAGGATCAAACAGCATTCAGCGATGGCGTTATTTGTAGTGTATTTTCACATGGGTGGTGGGAATGGGACATTCAGGTGGATACCCCCTTTGCTGATTTTAACGAGTATACATGCCTTCATCGGGCTTTGTATTGTTAGACCGCCTAGAGTGAGAATGCATAATTTACAAGTGTATGACTTCGTCCTAATGTGGGTGGAAGAGTGAATTAATGCTGGGTATTGATAGTGAGGAAACGCTCGCTAGAGAACGAAATACCAGAGTATCCTGCAGTGATGTGTACGCCGAATGAAAGGGTATCTACCATTACACCCCGTCTGAAATCTATACTTGGTAATGAAACGATCTCGCTGTGATATTAGGATCCTCGCCAGAAGAGTTTCTTCACGGATCGTACGCCGGATTGGAAGACTGGTTCGCTAATGGGTGCTGGAGCTGGTGTTTTGTGTGCAATGGTTGGGAGGACTTCTTCCGCAGGTTCGGGACTCAATGGTGTTGGTTTGGATCTCACTTGTGGTGAGGAAGGCACAAATTGTGATGAAGAAGGCTGGGCGCTCGCTGTCGCGTCGTGTGTAGATCCAAGTACTTTTGTTGCTGTCGCTTTCTTCGCAGATCCGGACACCGTCTTCGCAGTCTTCTCCACGACCGTAATTGTATCCATATCATATGCAGCATGCGGGAAAACACCTTCTCTCCCGGCTTCCGTCTTGCGATATTTGGCATGTGGCAGCGTAGATCTCTTAGTTGGGGCCCAAGGAGTACGCTTCCTTTTGTTCTTGGATCCGGGAGGACGGCCTCTCTTTCTCGGCACTAGGATGGGAATTTAGTGGGCTAGTCGGAGGAGGGTGTTTCGACGGTCTCACCCTTGATCTCAGCATCGCTTCCTGGTGGGTCTTTGGCTTCGACGTCTTGATCGGACTCTGCATCGCCCATGACTGAGTCTGCATCGTCGTCCTGGACAGGTGGTTTGGCAACCATAGATGCCGTGGGTATGATGTCATGTTTGTCGTCTTCAGAAATATCGGAGCCGAATTGAGAACCTGCAGTTTCAGGCACTTCCTTGTATGCTTTGTCGCTGGCTTCCTCTACCATCCCGCCGCATACAAGACATAGTATGTCCACGTCCCACTTGCGTTTGGGTTTCCCGCCGCGCCTCTCTAATATTGTCAGGCGGGCCTTGTTGTCTTGCGCCTTGATTCTTGCATCCAAGGTGGTGGAGGCTTGAACTTGGCTAGGTCGGCCCCGCTTCTTCAATTGCGGTGCTGCGTCTTGGAGCGCTCGCTTCTTGAGACAGTCCGCATGAAGCCACTCTGAACATTGTGGGCATTGTAGAAGAAGCTCGTCCGGATTGCAAGGCTTCTTGTCGATGCAGTACGTTTTCATTTTGCTCAATTGGCTGTTGGCGCGCTTTGTAATGTCGTAGCTCTGGCGGAAAAATAGCTGATCTGTCTTGAGGTCGAGGCTTTCCGGGTCGTCGTCCCAATACACCACGTCCGCGGATGAGTCCACTGACAAAGCGTCGATGATATCCATGTGATTGCTGACTATCAGCTCGCTGTCGCCATGATGCGCTTGTCGTCCACCTGGTATGTCCTCAGGCCGGTATGCCCAGTACACTCTGAGAAAGACATGCTCGGGATCTCCGCCGCGAACTTCGAGAACTTTGGCGATCCAATGCTCAATCGAACCGGGACCTTCTGCGATCTTGTCTTCTTCGCTCTTCTTCACAAAGATCATCTGACCTACTTCGAACTCCTCGCCGTTCACAGTGAACCTCCGATAGCGCCGCATAGCCTCCCAGTACAGCGCAGGCTTTATCTTGACGTGTAGCTCAGGTAGTTGCGTCTCGGGATATGGATTTGGCTGCGTGGTTTCCGCGTCCAAAGGCGCGTCAAACTCGCTGACGTGCCCGCCATTTACAGCGCCCTGCTTTAATTTGGCTGATTTGCTTGGCTTCTTGTGTTTCCTGACAGTGACGGCTGTAATCTTGAAGCTGAGATCTTTGTCTACTGTCGACCAGTCAATTTTTCGTTTCTTCGCACCGTTGGCTTGAGGCGTTGAGCCATTGGACGTGGGCTTCTCGTCTGCGACTTTGCGCTTACGTGCCATTGTAGCGAGTGAATCTTGGAGGGTGGAGGTTTGGCGTTGGTGGTGTGGTGACTGTGATGCGCTGGTGTGCTCGGTGCGGGCAGCACTGACTGTCTGACTGTGACGCGGGATATTAAGCGAGGGTACGGTACGGTGAGAGCTGAACGTTGGAGAAGTGGGCGAGTTGGGTTGTTACTCGGAATGCAGTATCAAACTGAAGTTGACATGCTACAGCTCGACGCGTCTGGCACCGAGTGGAGCAAGCGATCTGTCGCGCCCGCGTTGTCAGCTGCCATCACGCTACCGCGCCGTGAGAACGCTAGGCCTAAAGCATCATGTCACGTGAGCCTCTATCGTCTCCGTCACGACATCCTCGCCAAGTGCATTGGCAAGGCGAGACGGTAGTCATGAACACAAGGACTGTCTTGACAGATATTCGCGAGCCATTCCGGCAGCTTCCCCTCATCCGCCGTGTGGACTGCCGGCTCAAAACGAATTATTGAATAATACCAAAGCAGACAGTCTCAGCCTTGATTTACACAACGCCACGATGGGCGATCACGTTCGTCACTCAATCGATGATGCATGCCAACATCAACCTTTGGCACCGTTGTCTGACATGGCATTGTGGTACAACATACGACGCGACGCGCCGGTTACTCGGAGTGCTCGGCTAGGATGGCATGCAGGTAAGATCTGTATGCCTGGTCAGCGCATCTGACAAACCTCTGTTAAGGGAAGAACAGCTGGGTACCCCAGATTCCGTGGGCCGCGTTCCGGCCGCTATTGCCAACACATGGATTTGGCAGAAACGGCCAAGATGCACTGCCACAGCATCATCGTTACCCAGAACAGGAGAAGTCCGTGCCGAGTGACCGAAGACAGGTGGGCGGCCGCCAATTTAGTCTAGTACGGGGCCTCTAGATGCGCTGGGAATACGACCAAGGGCCAATGAATAAGCGTGCAGTGGCCATTGAGGTCTCCGGGAGGATTGTGGATATGGAACACGCGGCCATGCGTTGATGTCGATGAAGGAGCGCGCTGCCGTCTGCGCGGATATGGAAGAAGTCGCAATGGAATACGAATCTGTCAGCCGGTAGATGGATCGTCCAGCGCGCGGCGATCTCCAAAGACCAGAACCCTTTCGCAGGTTCGCGTCATAGGCACGCTAATCCCTGCCGCGTGCCCAGAAATTCCTCCACAAGTCTAAGTCCACCACGGACCTCAGATATACGTACTACGCCTACCGCTCTTTCGCTCCTTGTAGTTTCCATGATTGCTGTCCTCCTCCGCCTCTACACACATCTCTAATACTGTGCTCTCGTCGCTCGTTCCCGAAGAAGCTCTAGTCGCTGCGCCGTAACATTCCGCGAGCCGGTGTACCCGTGGCTTGCACGCCTGGTTCCGTACCGACAACGCGCCCGTAGAGCACCTGCATTGTGCACCGCATAGAGGAGAGACCTTCCACTTGTACTAATACCGCCACTCGTTGCTGCCATGGGTCGTCCAAAGAGAGGTAAATAATGCGCCGGCTACAAAACCGCGTCCCTCGCTCCCTTGTCGGCAGTGCCCGTCGTTGCAAGAACATTCACTAATGTTGCGCCCGGTTCGCCCCTTCACAGTTCTGTCGTTTATGTCACAATGGGGTGGTTCCAACCAGAATACCTTGCAAAAGAACCCTCCGTCCGCCGGACCGTCTCCGGGCCCCGCGTCCCCCGCTCCGCCTTCACCCTCGACGAAGCAACCCGTCAGCTCAGCCAACTTTGCACAGTCGGCCACCGCTCTCGACTCGTATAACAGCGAGCGCCCTCCCTCCCGCGCGACCCAACGCGAGCGCAGCGACTCGCGAGCCTCGGTCCGTCCCATGTCCATGATCCAGACATACCAGCCGCCCGTCATGGAAGTAAGCCAGGACACGCTGCCCGAGCTGCAGCGCATCTTCACCTTCCTGAACAGCCACTCGAACAAGCTGTACCAGGAGGGCTACTTCCTCAAGTTCCACGACACCGACACCCGTACGTCAGCCCTGTAGGCCATGCCTGTCTGTGATACTAACGGCAATGCAGGTGGCCGTCCCGCGCCAGATCGGAGATGGCAGGAGTACTTCGTCCAGCTGGTGGGCACCATTCTCTCCCTCTGGGATGCGAGCGCGTTAGACCAGGCTGGGGGTGACGCCGAGGTGTTGCCCACGTTCATCAACCTGACGGATGCTGCCATCCACATGGTATGTCCGCTCAAGCCCTCACTATGACCTCACTAACCCCGCAGATCCCCTCCATGACCCTCAAAGACGGAAAGAAGCTCGACAACATCCTCAGCGTATCCACGGCCGCGAGCAACAAATACCTCTTCCACTTCGATTCCTACCACGCGCTTACGCAATGGACCGCCGGCATCCGCCTCGCCATGTTCGAACACACGACCCTGTCGGAAGCGTACACGGGTGCGTTGATTGCTGGCAAGGGCAAGACGCTGAACAACATCCGCATGATACTGGACCGACAGTGCGCAAAGTACGAGGACTGGGTGCGCGTTCGGTTTGGCGCGGGCACTCCGTGGCGCCGCTGCTGGTGTGTCGTCTCTCCGCCAGATGAGAAGGAATACCTCAAGATGCAGAAATTGCAGAAGAAAGGTAACGCTTACGAGCGACCGCCGATACTCAAAGGCGACATCAAGTTCTACGATACCAAGAAGGTCACTAAGAAGACCAAGGCCATCGCCACGGTCAAGGACGCCTACTCATGCTACGCCATCTACCCGCAATCGAAGCCGCTCATCGACCAGTCTACATTAGTGAAGATCGAGGGCAAGATTACAATTCACTCGACGCCAGAGAGCACAACAGAAGGATTCGTCTTTGTTATGCCCGAGTCGCGTCCCGCTATCTCAGGATTTGAGATTATGCTCCAGTACCTTTTCCCCGTGTTCGATACATTCTCGCTATACGGACGCCCAAAGAAGTTGATTGCAGACGTTCTAGACACCCGCGGTCTGATGTTCGCTATGCCTTCCGACAGGCGCTACGGATACTTGGAGATGTGGGACGTGGTGGGCTTGATCAACACTGAGGGCAGCGACAAGTGGTCAGAGCGCCACTGGAGGAAGCAATTGAAGGACCTCACGTCCACAAGAATGGTGACTGCGAACCAGGACGCGGAATCCATCTACAGTCGCGCCAGCCGCAGGAATACCGTCAGCCGGGCAGGCTTCACACCTCGTAACCTGCGATTTGAAGACCAAGGCTCCATTCGCTCCAGCCCGTCCACACGCGCGTCATCTCCCACACGCAAGTTCCCAGACTTTGAAGTGCAAGCGCCGCGTCGTGTTGGAACAGCTCCCGCTGCAAACCCATTCGGTACTCCACGCCATCAACGATCCGTGTCGGAGCAAGTCAACGGACGCAACGAGAACACTCCTTCTAGATTCACGCGAGATGAGACGCCATACGAAGACGAGCGACCGCCGACGCCTCCCCAGCATCGTATACTCAACGGTTCGACGAACGGGGCGGTCCAGCCTTATGATTCGTCTGCGTCAGATTACGACGAGAGCCCCATCAAGGAGCCACAGAACCTTCCACCGCCGCCTGCAGATCTGTCTGCTCCACCGCAAGGTTATGTCGACCTTCCTCCGACCCAGGAGCACGCTGCCAATCAGAAGCCCCCCATTCGTCCCAACATGCCCATGGCAAAGCCAAACCCTGCAGTCGACTCTGCCACGCTCCAACAAATGGCTGACGCTTCACATGGATCGTTCCCTGGGGGTGTAGCAGCCGCTGGCGCAGTCGGTGCTTGGAGAAATCAGGACACCATACAGAGCAGACGCAGTGGTGACTACAACGCGTACGGCGATCAGGGGCAATCGATGTATCTTGGTGTCAACTCAAGGCCGCCTCCAACGAACCAAAACTCCGGGAACCGCCTGTCTACCATTCCCGCATCACCATACGTCGAGCATTCCGAGTTCGTCGACTCTCCCACAGGCTACCAGCCGACAGCTCCATCGGTCCCAGAACATAGTGAGTTGCCGCCACAGCCCCCCAGTCACGAGCTCCCTTATCGTCCGCACCCCGAAAGCGGCGGCATACCCCGTAAACCAGTACCAGGTCGGTCTCCCCTAGCCTCGCAAGAGGATGACACCCTTTCGACCAGTAGCTCAAGACTCGACAGTTTACGAGAGGACGTAATCGACCCTGAAGCTCTCGACGCTTTCAACATCACACAGCCCACTCTGAATCGTCAGCCAAGCGGATCAAGTAGTTTCTACGACGATGATGCCATATCGACTTCCACGCCAGACTATGCCAGCATCGCTGAAGAGGAACCTGCGCCTCCTCCACGAAGATTGCCTGAACGACGCACCGATCGACCAAGAAGCGGTGTTCTGACCATGATTGGAGATCCAAACGTAAAGCTTCCCTCAGATGAAGATCCACATGGCTACAAGTCTGTTCTGGACCCAGCACAGGCGCCTGCAGCTGTTCCCAGTATTGACTTTGGCCCGACGTACGCGCTGGACTTTGACGGCAAGCGTCCGGGCACCAGTGGAACCATGACACAGATGCTGCACGATAACAGCGCCTCGCGGTCCAAGGAGAACCTTGCGACTACCCCGAATGAACAGCACCGACTGTCTTATATCTCCGGTGCAGGGTCACCTAACCAACCCATGCATGCGCGCAGTGGTTCGAACTCTCCGCAGATCTCGGATTCACGACAAGTCGCATGGCAACCGGCTGCAGCCTCACCACAGCAGCCGGACAGAACAAGGCTGGATCCTGAAGACTGGGTGATGCATCGTGCGGCGCATCAGCAGCAGCCTATAATGTATGGACATGGCAGGAGCAAATCACACACCCCACCTCCTTTCGGTCGCACGCATTCCGGAGATTGGACTCGTACGCACTCTGGAGATTGGAGTCATATTCAGCGGTCGCCTCAGGGTTCTCCAGGTCCTGCCCGTCCACCCAGCCGCCCTCTAAGCCGCGGTGCTGAGACACTGCTTAATCAACAACCTACTACTTTGTCTGCTCGCGAGCAGGAACAGGTGGCTCGCATGACAAACACTCCTCTTCTGGACCTTTCGCAGAACACCAAGAAAGTGCAAAAGGAGCCTCCGACAGGTCTTACAGGTTATATCGATTATCGCGAGAAGGAGAAGGCGGCTCACAAGGCCAATCGCCAGAGCTTCACACCGACTATGCAAGCTGAGATCGACCGACGCACCTTGCAGACCCAACAGCGCCAAATGATGGAGGTCCAGCAACGCCAGCAGATGATGATGCAACAGCAGATGCAGCAACAATATGCGATGGCTCAGAGCAACTATGCGCCGAGCATGATGGGTACTCCTAGTGTTATGGGTATGGGCACGCCAACCGGCATGGGTGCTCCGAGTGTAATGGGCGCGCCAAGCATGATGGGTACTCCGAGTGTTATGGGCATGCCTACCGGGCCCGGCACGCCGTCAGGCATCGTCGGAATGGCGTACTCAACACCGAGCCAGATGCACCCCATGTATCAGCAACAGCAGCAGCAGTACTTCCCCCAGCAGGCGCCAACCCCACAGATGAACATCCCTGGAGGTTGGGTCTCCCCAGCGCAGACACCACAGAGCCAGTATTTCCCACAGCCGTCACCGCAAGGCTACGGCAACATGGCGCAGCAACAGCAGCAGGCTCCGCCCACGCAGGCTTACGGCGCAAGCTTCGACCAGGCGCAACAGGCAGCAAAGTACGCGCAGCAACAGCATCAGGGCCAGTACCGCCGTTAGATAGATGGGCTATTCGTTTAGAGAGTGTTGAGGTCATTAGGGATCGATTACAATTGGATTGAAGAGTATGAGACGAGATGCCGATGTTCACTGTATATATTTCACGTCTGCATCTTCTCGTACATAATATTAAGCATTGAGAGTGGGAGCTTCGGATTGGATTGTAGGCTCGCTCAGTATAGCATGGAGATATTAATGGAGTTATGATGATTGAGAGTGTTTGCGATAGCTTCTCTACTTGCTAGGATGTGACTTGGCGGTGTGATACATACTTTGCCGTGCCCGAGCGAATGCTTCAAAAAAGTCCATTTTTGTATGATTATGAAAACGGAGACGTACCTCCTCTGCTATGTCATGACTGCAGTCAAGATGAAACTTTGCCTCGTTCTCAGGAAAGGAAACCTTTAGGACCCTCTCCAATAGATACGCGGTGTCATATTGTTTCTCAAGAGCACTTCCCTGACCCTCCCAGCTCGATCGTATCATTTCAAGATAGAACACGTCAAGAAGGATATCCTTGACCGGTCTGCGATAGTCAAGTACCAAAGCCGAACCATATCTCCCCACTCCCACAAGAGCAAAGACTTTGTCTCTGATCTCTGCGCACTCGTGATCACCATACATCTGGAATAGCAAGTTGAAACTGAGCTTTCTGGAAGGACCTCTTGTCATGCTTGTATTATTGGCTATACGCATGGCTCCACTTCGCATCAAGACGTTATGGAAAGGTGTGAACGCCTCCCAGTTGGTCGAAAACTTGACTTTATCGAGATAGTCATACAACTGTATCAGTTTGTACCACTTGAGTCCGAGTGTACCACAGTGGACCTCTTTGTCGAGAGCGAGTAGGACTTCTTGGATGATCCACATGCGAGACCAATAAACTCTCCTGCATAGCGCCAACACGCTGCGAGCTTCTTTGCGTGTCCAAATTGTCGCGCTTTCGTTTCCAAGGGGAACGCTATCACTGCCTTCGATCTCATTGGCGAAAAGGTTCGGTAAGGCCCTCCCACTGTAACGCCTGCTCCACGTCCAGGTTGTCAACGCCCGGATGGCGAGATCGCTATCTTCGCCTTCTTTACCGAGCCAGATCAAAACCTTTCGAGCGTTCGAATATATGGCGCCCATCATTTGTACTTGATGATTGCGCTCGTCGACCTCCGACTGCTGTATACAGATTGCGTCAATCCAGAAGGGTCCGTAATTTCCATGCAGTAGTTGCTGATGTATGAAGTCCCATAGATTTTCGCGAATTGGGACACTGACGCCATTGATTTCGATGTTGGTGTGCATTACATCGGTACCCCAGGTGTAAGACAAAGCAGTATACGATGGACAGTCTTCTGGGCTGTAGGTCCGGAGGCTGCAATTCGTGATGTCTTCGTCATTGTTGGGCTCGAGGGTGAGCAGTCTGATCTCTCTGCGCGTCCGATCGAGGGGGCATGACGCATAGAGGTCGCCCATCGTCCGTGGTTCGCATGCGCTGGGTAAGGCTGATGAGCGTTTCGTGGTACACGACGTGAATCTGTGATGTGAGCGTGCTCTCGTATACGAAAGAGACGACGAGGAAGCTGCAGATATGTTATACAAATGGCTGCCTGAAGCTTCGTAATACCTGGTAGAGCGATAGAGGCTGTGTCGCTGAGCCCATGACGTCGAAGCTGAAGCGCTCAGCTCTGCACACTCTTGCCGTGCTATCACAGCCAATAACACGAGGTCAGAGGCTGTTTGGATGTACAGGTCTGCGCATCGAAGACTATACCATGACGACAGTTATTCTTAAACACAGATAAACGTTCATTAGAGCTTACACTACGAGTCTAATGTTTTAATTGTCCGATTGATTGGAATGCGTGATGATGCTTGCAAAATGGAGCATGTCACCTTGGATTGATGCAGGATACCTTGGAAGGACGAAGTGCGGGGCATCCCAAGCGAGACAGCTACCCCTCCATGCAGCTTTCACGCCGCTAACCCCATCCTACCTCCGTCTCCACAACACACCCTGCATGAGCCTCGTCATAGTATCCATCGCTCACGATCCTCGGCCAACCTTGTTTCTATTTGGTTCCAAGCCTAACTCCGTCCGACGACATTGCCGTGAACGAGGATCGGTGTCTCGCTGCTGAAGTTCTTTACGTCCTCCATGACCTCCTTGGTGCCCTCACTCTGCAAGGCCTTTCCGACACTCTCCGGGCTGTCAAACTCCATGACGGTGCTGATGGCGTATGGACCATCGGCGTTGAGCTCACTGACGGCGTAGGACTTGAGACCGTGGTCTTTCCAGTTCTTCATGGCGAGCGGCATGTGTGTCTTGAGGTAGTACTCCTTGTTAAAGGTGGAGCCCTCCTTGCGAGGATAGAGGACGATAGCGGTGGCGCCAGACATGATGATGTATAGGTGGATGGTATCGGAGAGTTCTGTACGCTGTGAGTAAAATCCAACAGCAACTTGCAAGATGTACTGACTGTTGTAGATGCGATGCGCGGTGCTGAACAGCACTGACGTGGGAATTAGTGTCTTTATAGCTGCGCCCGCGCCTGGGATCGACTCAGTACCCCACTTCAAGATCCTTACATCCGCTTCGGTCCTGCTGTTTTGCACACTCGCCCGAGATTACTCGCAATCCCAGTCCGATCGGGCTTAGGATATACAATGTCGACTTTTGTCAGCATGCTGCTGTCTTTCGACCACGAGACAGCTCCAGACACACATTACTGGAGTTTGGCCGGATCTTCCCGAGTGGATATCCTCACATGCATCGGAAGGGACCTTGAAGATAGATGGCTACTTGCCAAGCTAATCTACTACCAGACACTTAATTCGACATCGTCGCGTCCACCGCCAGCTGTGTCGTAACGTACAACTCCGGTACAATTACGAAGAATCTTCTGGTGTAATGGCCTCGAAGGTCCCCATCTCCCTATTACCCAGGCGATTGCGCTCGATCAGGCTGTCCTTAATAACCACAACTGTTTGAGCGCCGGGTTCCTCCTCTACAGAAGGGAGAATGGGGACAGGCACATCGTCTCGCAGGCCAGATGACCTTACGTTCCCCCACACCCTTCCTCCGGAAGGCACCGCAGTCTTCGTCCATATGTACGCTGTTTTATCCATTCCCCTCAGCCTGAGCCCAACGACTGTGTGCAGCTCTTTTGTAATCTTGGGCTGGACAACAACGCCTGATCGCCATAGCTGAGCTTTCTGTGGATCCGAAAAATTCCGGATTGCAATACTCGTGCGATGGGCGATTACTGCTTCTTGTATGACGAGACCGGTACCGGAATGTACAAAACGTCGAGGCAGTATGCTGTTAACCACGCGACCTTCTTCTTCGTATGCACAATCCGTCAGTCTGAATCGGAGCGCGGGATCCAGCCCAACGATTGCGTCCGGGAACCTCCCGCAGTCGATGGTACACGACGAGCCCGACTCGAAGAAGAGCTGCAGTGCGGGAAAGAAAGTGTTCAACGTCCAGTAGATAATCTCTGGGCATAGTCAGCTCTGCCGTCCTCTTGCACTGCGCATTTGGTAGACGCGCTTTCGTTGATCAATTGACTAGCTAAATTTGTTTTGTCCAATGTCGCTGTGTGTTCCAGACTGACAATCCGCGGTATGAAAGCGCCGTGGTCCGTAGTAGAAACGGTCGTCGCATCCGATCCTTTTGCCTCGTCGTCTTGTATCAAGACCTCGCTGAGCTGGTCCCGAGAGCTCCAAAGTCTTGGGAAACCGCGGCGCTGTGCTTCTATGAGAAGGTCTTCTGTTGGGCATTGGTAATAGTCCATGCGGCGGAAGCAGCTCGTGTTACCGAGAGGACATCCGCCGGATAATGGATGCTTGTATAGTGGTCTTGGATTGCTATGACAAAAATGCAATTGATGTTTGTGGTTGCGATAGATCTACGCAAAGATGTGCCCAAGAGTAGAGGTGTAGAAGCGCGCTTGCGTGCGCGCTGCGAATATGATGACTCCACTCTTATTGGAGGGAAGGAACTTGAGATGACCCACACTATGGAGAAATACCGTCCAAGTCTTTCAGCGCAAGAACCTTCAACTTCTAAATAGCTGATAGCTTGGTGTAGGAAAGGTGAGTTCATGTGGTCTTCGCGATGGGTCCATCAACGTGTGGACAGGCAGTCTATCACCTTTTCGAGGGGAAGGTCTACACTCTTGGCATTACATGATTCACAGCCTCGCAAGTCGTTATCTTTCCCTTCTATGAAGAGATATCATGCAAGGGTGTTGAGTAGCTGGCCTTCGCAGGCATGCTTGTCGAGCGGACGAGAGCGAGCTGTTGCAAGCGCATATTGAGCAAGCAGAGCGCGATTCACTTCTGTCTCATGCGACGTTCTGGAAGAACCAAGGTGGAAGGTTCACGTGCCCTTGCCTATGTCTTACCTAGGCGGACTGTTGTGGAACATGTCACTACGTGCCTGCGTCATTCCACTAGCGGCTCTTGGCGGGTGCTCTTGCCTTCTCTACTTGTTTACTCCCTCCTTCTACCGCTCAGCTTGCTCTAGCAACAAATCCACCGCGTCGCAAGCATCGCCACTGGTTACAAGACGACTGATGGCGCCCACTACGTAAGTCTTCTCTTCTAATCCGGCGATCATGTGCTAATCTAGAATCAGACGAGCTGCCAGCAAGCGCAAGAGCAAGGAGACCACAGAAGCCGCTAAGCTCATCAAGAAAGCAAGAGGGTCTGTTGGGCAAAAGAGCGAGGGATCCATAAGGAAAGCTCCGGAGTGTTTTCGCTTCCTCGATCTTTCTCCTGGTATGTCTTCCTTGCCTCTGACATTGCTAGGCGCTAATGCTGCAAAGAGTTACGAAACAGGGTATACGATTACGCGAACGAAGACGACTCAAGGAATTATGCTTTACGGCCCAGGCCTATCCTACCAAACTCGCCTCGCAAGTCTCACTCGGAGCGTGCCTGGAAGTTCTTGGCCTTGACCCAGGTCTGCACACAAATTCGCGCAGAGTATCGTCCTCTTTGGATCCAACATCTCCGTGTTAGATTCGCGACAACATCCGAATGGACCCATTTCGGCAACGCGTTTCTGCATAATGACAGTGTACACAAGCTAGTGCCGGGTTTGGTGCAGTTCTCGTGGGACCACCGCAACGACGGCAGATCAACCTTCGACATGATGCCTCTGCTACACTTGTATGTGCAATCTACCTCATCAAAGGTATCATTCGTTCCGCACATGCTTGCTACAAGTGGATACACCGTGGAAGATGATATGTGCCATACCTGCTACAAGAATATGGATATGGAAGAGCTTGGGTACTCAAGTTACGGCGATGACGATTGCGAATGTCCAGACTACGACTGGTGCCGCAGCGAGTGGAGGACCTTCAAGAACAAGCAGATGAGATATACCCGCACCATGCAAAAGTTCATCCATAACTCGAACGAAAGCTGGGCCCAGGCAGTACGAGAGGATAAACTGACGGTCACATGCACAGTCAATAAGACGGGCTGCCATGTCACCTTCAAGATACTCTACAAGGAACCAATCTGCCAGACTACCACCGACTCCCAGCCGGCCCTGGACTTACTGGAGCAATGGGGAATCTTCGATCTTCCGGTGAAGAGGTGTACCGACTTCGTGCTGGTGTACGAGGATAAACAGGTTACGGAGAAGGATGGTCGCAAGGGTAAAGTAGCCGCCACGAATAGCTGTCAAGATATCTTGCTAACTTATTACTAGTATGTAGCCCCCTTGCTATACCCTGCTAACGCAGTTCTAAGACATCTTCTTATTCGTGCTAACAGCTTAATAGATCACAAACTCGGTTGTGCGCAAAGTTCACGTTCACAAGAACCCACCGAAGGACGAACACGAGGCAATCGCCTAAAGGCTCTGTGCAAACTGAAAATCATCTGTCATGGATATGTCATACCAAACAGCCGTAGTAGGACTCATCTGAACTATGCGCGCTCGTGCTAGAAAGATTTTCTATAAACATCATGTTCATCGAATGACTACAAGTTTCCATGTACAGAATATATCGCTCCGCGCACTACGCCCGTTGCGCAAAGTTGACGCATCTTCACATCAGAGAGACATGGCCGGGGCTGAGACAAGAACAGCGCTCAAGAGCTGACTTCTCTAGCTTCAGCAACCTCGCATATATTCGCGTGCCAGCAGCTATGTGGTTCGACCATGCTGCACTGGGTGTGAGCGTGCCCCTGGGACAGGATCTAAGCTGGCAGGGTTTCATCTGGCTGAAGGGCGATGAATACAGGCCTTCTATTCTCGGTCTAGTTCCAACATCACTGCAGACGCTCCACATGGACTTCGCAGCACACGATGGTGCCATCTTTGCTTTGGGCAGAGGCTATATCCAGCGCCTGGAGAAGAAGGACTGGAGATGGTGAAGGCTGTTGGGTTAAGTGGTAGATTGTACGAGCTGATGGACTGCAAAGCCCCAGTTGAACCGAGAAGAGTGTTTGAATTGGCTGGAGTGGGATTTGAAATGCAACTACGTCAGTTTGAGTATCAAGAGACGTATGCATGAAGATGTGAAGGATAAGGGCGAGGATGCCATGACATTGATGTTGATCAAATTCAGCTACATATCGGGTCTTCGCACACAAGTATATCAGCAAGACATCTTGACTCTACCCTACTGATGCTGCAGCTGTATCTGCCATTTGCACTAGTAGGAAGTGTCTCTCATCTAGCATCTGCGTCTGCAATCTGAGACGCTCTGTTAGGGCATCGATGTGTTGATCTTTCGCGACCAAGCACGCCTCTGATCTTGAGACCACCTCGGCCCATAACTTGTCGTTCGCTGCTATCTGCTCTCTCGGGTCTCCGATGGCATTACTGGCCTGTTCTGTGGCCTCTATCTTTGAGATGAGCGATGTGCGTTGGACATTGGTAGTGCGGCACTGTTCTGTGTCGACTCTATCGTCGCAGGCTTGGACTATTCTGTCCACCTGGCTAGTGATAAGTGGCATGAGTTCATCGGTATCCTCGTGGAGGGAGATCTCCTCAGCCGACGGCCACTGTTCTAGAGGCACGTTGAGACGCTCCGACAACTCATCAAATGCTCGTCGACAAACTCTGGAGGCGTTCAGCTTTCCTGGCTGAAAGAACAACTCTACCTTGTCGATGAAGTCGAAATCTTCCGGCATCTCAAAGCCGAAATAGTGGCTAGCCTTCGTGATTCTATTGAGTAACGTCTGCTGGATGAAGTACCTATCTTGTCTCTCTTTTATGAGTGCAGATTCGGCAACATCCTTGTCCTCTTGCAGCCCTTTCTGAATCTGCTCGAGCTACTGTTTCTGTGTCTGAAGAGCGCTGTCTCGTTCTTCGTCAAATTGCTGCTTCTGTTTCTGAAGCGTATTATGGTGATCGCGTCGGAGCTGACGCTCCTGCTCTTCCAGCGTGACTGCATGTTCACTCTGCAGCTCACTTCTCTGTTCGATGAGTGATAGTTTGTATCGCGTTTCTAGATCAATCGTCTCTGTGATCTTCGCTTCATTTTTGCTAGCACCTTCGATCGGTCTTCGAAAATTTGCCGCGAGTGAAGCCCATGTGTGAGAAACGGCGGCAAGACTTGCCGCATCGTTAGCAAGCTCTCGTTGTCGTTGTCGTCGAAAGCTCTCGAACATTAATCGAAAGAATTCACCCATTGTTGTGTGGGTGTGCGGGTGGGTGTGATGGTGGCGGGAGGTGAGTGCTTCAAAAGATTGGGATTCGACGACCTTTGCCCCTTCCGCATTGGGCAGGCGCACCTCTACCGGCGAACAGCACCGACACCTCAAACTTCAGGCGCTAAAATTGATGAGTGTGAGATGCCCTGATTCTTTCCGAATGAAGCAATCATCTAGATGCATCACTCAAGCATCCTTCACTGATCACCGTTCATCATGAAGACAGCAAGCGAGGATGTTAGATGTGAGGAGCGACCCATGTCTGCTTTTCTAACGTATGATGTGCATCAAAAGGTGCAGGAGCAGTATGTCATGAGTATAGGCTCGGTGCTTTTGATACACGGAAATTCCAGGCAGACGACTCAGTACATAGCTGACCTCGTGGAAGACTTTGAGTGGCGGGCGATGGGCACAAGCCGACGACATACGTACTGTTCGTTGTACTTTCGATAAGTGAAGAAGTGACAAGAAAGTGGAAACATGAACTCTTTCATGGTATCTTTTGGTCTTGCAAAACAGGGCAGAACAACAAAAGCCATGACATTGTTCCGGTTTGAATTCTGGAGAGAGCAGGGGGAAGCCACACAGTCATCCAGGTCTGGTGCCGTCATTTTGGTAATAAAGAAGACAATGTGGTATGAAGAAGAGAGACGGGGAGGTAGAGTGTGGGTTTATATACCCATCCACCCTGCTAAGCCCACAGCCAGGTATCCCAAACACGTCCTTCCTAGAATCGAGCTGGCGGCGACACGAGCACTCCATCAGATCACCATGACCATGATTTGGAAGTTGAAGACCACAAACGCGGCGAGAGCACATGTCTTTTTTCTTGCTGTCTTTTTGGTAGGCGGCAAACCATGAGTTGCTCATAACGATGCGAATGCAAAACCCATGTGTAGTCGCTAACACTGGAAGTTAAATTGAGACATGGCATGGGTGTTGGAGTTTTTGAGCCCGCAGACCAGGAACGAGACATGCGGTCTTGTCCTGCTGTATTTTGGTGATGTCGTCTTGTCATACCACGAGAAGAAGCAGATGGAAAAGGAACACATGTAAAGGCATGATGGGTTTTTGTTGGTACTCGGATAGAAGAGAAGAACGACCCACACACTATCATGGGCGATACAGCAAGTGGTTTTTGAAAGAAGAACGTTTTGAAGAGAGAAAAAGCAGGCAGCAAGTCATGGTCATCTCGAACGATGTTTTTGGAGAAAGGCAGACCGAACAGCCAGCCATGAACCCGTGCAAAATGACTTTTTGGAAATAAGCCAGCAGACTTTGTGATGGAGAGGAGGAGAGGAGACAGAGTGAAAAGGGCGGGTTTATATACGCGAAGGATGGAACCCGATCACGTGAGACCCGTGGCTGGAAGACGCAAGACTGGACGATGATGGTCAACACCAGCACTACACCAAACGACAGAAGTACGTACCCGTCGAACCCGATCTCTTCACTAATAACTCCACAGTCCACACGCACCAGCACCAAAACACCCAATCTCAGAACGGAACGTTTTGTATTCCATTTCCACAGATAATATACACTCGGCTTGAGACCCTCGTCCAGTCCCACACCTACAAACCCCATGCCTTATCAAACAAAAACGCCACAGAAACCCTAGCTTTCGACTTGCTCGACAGTATTTATAAGGGGTATAGAATCTGGAAACCCCGGCCCATATTGTAAGAAAGAAAAGACTAATTCCCACTCGCACCCGCCCCTGTATTCACACCACTCTCCCTCTTTCGTCTCCGTCTCTGCCGCGCGTTATCTTTTAGGAACTGTGGATCTATGAAACCTTCCGGGAGCTGAAACTCCTTTTCTTCGAACTCGGGTATGGGTTGGCCGAATGCAGATGCGTTACGTCCATGTCTATGCTTGCCAAGAGCTGCGGCGCGGAGGTGTGGTTTCGCGTAGAAAGAACTGAACGGCGCTGCGGGTTCGGGCGGTACGAAGGGGAGGAGGAAGCCATGGGGGCGCGGTGGCCGCCGTGGTTTCGGTGGCTCGGGCTCTTTGGGCTGCTGTCGCGGTGGTGGAGGATCGCGGCTGCGGACAACAATGTTATCTGAGTCTTCTGTTTCCTCGCCATCCTCTTCTTCGTCTTCTTCTCTCGCGGCGAGCGCTGCTTCTTTTTCAGCACGCAAGCGCTTCTCCTCCTCTTTCCAGACGCGGAACTTGTCGACGAGAGCTTCTACCTCTCGGACAAAGTAGTCGCGCTTCGCCTCCCAGTCCTTTCTTTCGCCGTCTGTCACGCCCGTTATGCCCATGACCTTTAGCCAGTCTGGGCCCTGCAGTCCGTCGAGGAGTCTCTCCAATTGCACCTTTTCGTGCATGGCGCGCTCCTTTTCGATATTCCGCAGCTGCTTCTCCTTGCGCTCGGCACGCCGGTGTTGTGTGAAGAAGACGGAGTCGGCGAGCGGGTCTTCGCCGTCATTGTGGGAGATGGCATTGGCTATGGAGGCATAGTTGAGGACTGTGAATGTAGTCGACGACTGGGCCGGCGGTATTGACGGATCTGAGGCATGGCGCGGAGGAGACGAGTGCCGTGCTTTCTGTGACCGCGTCGGGCTTACTGAGCTTCGCGGGGGCTCTGGTGTCTTGGCCTTGATGGGCTCGTCGACGATGTATATGGGCGTGTCGACATCGAGAAATTCTGCACGCGATCAGAGCTATATCGTGACATGTGACAGGGACCGTGACCTACCATCCTCTTTGGGCACGCCGGCAATGATGTCGTCGTAGTTGGCAAAGTAGACGGCGAGGTCGCTCTTCAGCCGCGACCCTCCATCGTGGCTCCGCAGGCTCCTCTTGTCTGTGGTTGTGGAGGACGCTGTGGACGCCGGGGCGGGGACAGCTGGGGGCGCAGCAAGCTTGCCAGAGCTGCCAGGCCGGGGCGTGGACCTCGCGGAGGGCACGTCGTCGGCGTCGATGCCCAGGGGCGCGGCGACGCCATTGGTGATGCGCAGCAGCTCGCCATGTGGTTGTGTAACGGTAATCTTGGTCGGCGGTCTCGTGTCGGTCGCGTCGGGCTCGAGGGCAGTGGCTGGCCGCTTCCTGCTGCTGGTGCGCGCAGGCGGCGGAGGTTTTGCAGGCGTGTGGGCGACGGGCTTGACGGCGCCGTCGTCGTCGGCGCGCGCAAGCAGAGGGCCGCTTTTCGAGGCCCGTCTTGTCGCGACGGGCGCGTGGTTGTGGTTGCGCTGGGCTTGTGGGTGGGCGTCATCGCGCGACACGGGCAGGAAGTTGAGCCTGGTCTGCCGTTCATTCGAGCTCCGCAGCAGCGAAGGCCGAACGGCGTTGGCCATGGTAGTGATCAGACTTGAGATCATTCGCGATTCGCTGGGTCATCTTTCAGCTATTCATTGTGGAGCTGCCATTGATGTCGCGCTGAGATGTGCCAAAACGCGAGCCGTTAGGGGGTCGTCGAGTGGCAGAGCCCGCGCAGTTTGCCAAACGAGCTGCTGCACCCACGGCGCTCCCGTACGCCTCACCCAGACACTGCAAATATGAATGAGGTTGGATTAAGCCCTATAGCAGACCTTCCCATCTCGATATCGCCATGTACATCAGAAGATTATTCAACGAATTGCAGTACAGCGCATGTGAGATACTTGGAAGCGTAGCGCCACTGACGTTGGTAGCCAATCAGTACGAGTGGGCGACATCACATCAATTTGAACATCATGACACTAGAACTGACTATATGAGGTCCTTTCCTTGCATGTCAACTGAAAGATTGAGAGATCAAGCAATTGGAAAATGTCAAGGACGATTCACTTGCATGGCAGCTGGGCACACCCTGGCACCACACAATCAACAACAACAGCGTATCCAACTCTTATGCCACTCAAACATCAACGTCAGTGTCAATACAACCTCAAAGCCACGCGATCACGAGAAGAGAAAGTCCTTCAAGACGGGCGACCCAGCAAACTCCGGGTTCAGCAAAACGCAACTATTAATAGTCAGCCGATATGCGCTAGCTTTGTTATCGATAAACACACTTGAGAAAGTACGAGAGTCCTTGTTTCCGCTTTTCCAGAAAACGGGGCCTAAAGCGAGCTATGCCCGACGCGTTAGCACTATATTGTTTGGTGGAGTGATGCTGCAGGCGGCCATGTGACTTACATATTACGGATTTGGGTGGGAAGTGCGGCATGGAACCCGCGGCATGAGGAAACGTCTGGAGCAGCTTGGTGTGCAGATCTTCAAACTCGGAGTATCTGGTACGATCAGCAGAGGGAATCGAAAGTGACAGACGATGGCCAACCTCTTGCGTATCTTCATGGGACCACCCTGTCACAATTAGCATATGCATGATGGTTCATCACCTGGAGATGGCAGTCCACCACGGGCCCTCTGCATGAAACCATTTTTTTGAAAAACAATCTCGCGCGGATGATTGGCTGCGAGGACATCGCCGGGCAGACTAGCGCATCTCCATGCGGCTGGGAACTTACATCCAGTGTCTCGACCGTACAATTAAAGACGACGTAAGCTCCAAAGCCCGGTGACGGCCCGCTGATGACAACGTAATCATCTATCGTGACACCCTTGGCCCAGAGGACTTTGCAGTGGTCCGAGTCCTCATCCGTATGGTCCTCGAGGCCGATGGGGGTGGGGCGGCCGTTGTCAGCAGAGTAGTTGCTCAGATACGAGGCATTGCGCTGGTGGGATTGCCAGTAGGGTGGGACCACAGTGACGGTGGCGGGGGTTGGCCCATCTCGGGCTGGCGACGAAGACGGGTCTCCAGTTTCAAAGCTCGCCGGCTCCATCCATTTACAGGAGATGGCTGGGCAGGTGGCGCGTCAAACGGGAGGGCGGTTGGTATCTAGAATGCCGCGTGGGTGTGTGAGGGGTAGATATGCTCGCCGGTGCATGCAGCCAGATGCAGTCGCGTCTAGTGTCTTGTTGACGATGTCTGGAGAATTGGCGGCGCTGGCCTCGCTCGTCTCAACCGAATGATGCGCAGAGCCGACTAGGATGCGAGACCCTGAGAACCGACTAGTCGCTGCAGCCAGTGGCCAATACGACCACACGTCCATCCCATCCCTGTCCGGCCGAGGGATTAATGGCAAACTTCCATCACGCAGTCTGCCATCTTCCACGGAATGCCGCCCTTTCCACGCCGACTCCACCGCAACACTATGGCTTGAGTCACGGCAACCCGTCCCCGACAGGCATCGTCCCGGGCGAGAAGGTAGGCTGAAGGTAGGCGGGGGTGCACGTACCGGACCGTGAACTTTCCTATCTCGAACGACCGCTAGCTCATTACTTCCCGTCGACACATCCCTCCCTTTATATATCGGACGCCGCCTTTCCCTCCAGCCTCTTCATCACTTTCGCTGTTGAGGTTTACTTTTGTATTTGACCGTCCACCGTCTGTCGCTGACCGTATATCATCTAATACTCTCGCTTCATCCTCCGTCAACAAACACCTCCCAAACATCAACATGCGTTCCGTCTTCGCCCTCAGCATCGCCGCCTTCACTGGCCTGGTCGCTGCTCAAGACACCCCCCAGCTGAACTACCCATACACCATCGACCCCGACACGGTTGAGCAGTCTACTAGGGGTACGTAGAAGTTATCATCCGATCTACGACGCGTCGTCTAACATCCTCCAGATTACTGGTGTGACCAGAACAGGGCCCAATGCCCGCTCATCTGCCTCCAGCAGCCTGGCATCAACTCCATGACCACCGAGCAGAACGACTGCGACTCCGACGCTCTGACCTACACCTGCGTCTGTGAGAACGGTGTCGCGCCCAACATCACAGAGTACTCCCAGACACTGCCATACTTCATCTGCCAACAATGGGGAAACACTTGCGTCGAGAACTGCAACGGCGACAACTCCTGCCAGAGCGCTTGCCGGTACGTTCTATCAGTCACTCATCACAAACACAACTAACATGTCAACAGTGAGGACCACCCATGCGGAGCTCAAGACCCGTACCGCGGCAACACGTCCCTCCCCACCACCATGGCCTCCACCGCCGCCGCCACCGGCACCGACGGCTCCGCCTCAAACACCATCCCCGTGACCGGCTTCGGTGGTGCCTCTGAGACCGGCTCCAGCGACAGCAACAACAACGGAGGCTCCAACGACCAAGGCGGCGCTGGCTCCATCTTCATGCCCAACGCTGGCCTCGGCCTCGCCGCCGTCTTCGGCAGCGTCTTCCTCGGCTTCGCCGTCCTCTTGTAAAATCTAGGACCACACAATCTCGCCGCGCAATCTAAGCTTCGTCCATCTTCTGTCCTTTCTTCATGCATAGCGTCTTTCTGCATAAAAAGCATCACCAGTCCTTTCGGTTAGCTCGATACCCAGCTTGGGCCTTTTCGCTCATTTTACATGACAGCCTGGCAAGGCTTTGTCTTTGGTTGTACTGCATAGGGTTCATGGCGTATATTTGTAATGGATGATGGTGATGGGATGTTGGTTCACTGGCCACAGGGGCAGAGGTGGCATTATCTAGTATGCTGTTGTAATACATTGAACGCCGAGGTGCCGCGGATGAGGAACTACTATGTCTTCCTATGTGCTATGTGACTATGAATAGTTTGATTGGTTTAATCTACATGTGCACCCAATTTACAACCCGAATAACACCACGCGAACTTAGAGGTACACTTTGGGAGGCGATTCGTCCCACCAACATCTCCCCTGTAGACTCTTCCTCGGACTTCGCTGTCGCGGAGGACAAGTTATAACGCTCGCTCTTCCCTGCTCAATATACACAGCGCGTAGATCCTGACTCCCTTCCAAACTCCCAGTCCGTCGCTTAACAGGCGATGGTACCGCTTCCAGTCTCGGCGAGGAAGAAGGAACAGGGCTTGGAGGCGCAGGATGCGTGATACTGAAATCCGGCGTATCATCTACATGCTCCACGGCTGAACTATACTTGCTAGCCAGAGAAGAACACGCACTGAACCGCGAAATGGGTTCTGCAGGTTTGCTGGCCAGAGACGAACACGCACTGAAGCGCGAGACGGGCTGTGCGGGCGTAGGCGTAGACAGATGCTCGACGGAGACGTGAAACATGCGTGATGAACTACTCGATACCGATCGCTGGAGCAAAGCTAGTTGAGGCGGGCCTAGGTGCAGGGTTTGCATGGTATCCAGAGAAGGAACAAGAGTAGGATCGAGAGAGGGTGAAGAAGGTGCTGTATCTGGACGGTCGCCATGACGGAGGAGTTCGGCGGTTGATGCGGTGAGGGATGGAGGGAGAGTGGGTGAGTCATCTAGAGGTCGTGCTGATCCTTCCGGGAGTATGGATGAGCGGCGGCTGTTGTGGTGTGAAGATGGGATGGAGATGGGTTGAGAGTGCCCGTTTGCACCTACTTCGATTATGGCCGTGCCGGGTGTGTTCACGATGTCGCGTGCGCGTTGGAGGAAAATGCTGGTTGCTATCGGCATTGGATTGGTAGAGTCGAGACTAGAAACCGACGAGGAGGAGGCTATGGAGCTGGTCGATGACCGCCGCTGAACGCGTGGAGGCGCAGGTGTAGGTGGTACAAGACGCACGCTCACTTTTCTTGCTGTGGGCGTTGGCCTTGAAGGTATGACAGGCTTGGGCCTTATGGGTATGGTTTGTTCCATCGGTGATACTGCAGCTGACGACGGCGTTGAAGGGCCAGCATGCTGGTCAGATGGTCCAAGAGGCAAAGTCCCATATTCCGTTAGAGGGAATTTGACTGGATCTGATGAGGTCTCTCGATCAGTATGGAGGAGTTGGTCTTGAGAGGTTGATCCAGCTTCTTCATCGTATTCCATCCGTCCCTTGCCTTTCTCTGCTTTGCTGAATCGTCGAGGTCGCAACAAATCGCTAAAGCTGAATTGGGAGTCTTTCCGCTTTCGTCCTCCATGTCTCGTACTTTGCGTACTATAAGACTGGAGGCTATGAAGCTGCTCCAGTTCTCCATCTCCATCGTAGTGTAAGTCGCAGTTCGACTGTGTTTGCATGGTGTTTCTTCGTCTCGCCTGGAACGTTGTCTAAAGGGTGTATCAGTCAGCGGTGATGTGGAAGCAGCCAAGCCTACTTTGCCATTGACATGAAGTGCTCGCTTACAGTTGGTAGGGAAGCCACGCTCATCCTGACGTGATCCCCGGGATAACGCTGGATGTGCGAGTTCTCTGACGGTCCACTCAGGGTATGAAACACACTCGGTTGCTCGCTGACAGTAGCGTTGAATGATGTGTGTACATCCTCGACGGATCCCCTTCGACTACCAAAGAGGCGCCTAAGCTTCGCGTTGACCTTCTCTATGATCTCGGTGACTTGTGATGGTCTTCGTGGATGAGTTTCGTTTTCGGGTGTAGGGGGTGTGGTAGGCAGGGTAGAGTAAGCACTGTGAAAGTTTGAACTGGGCCCAGTCATGGCTATGTTGTACGCTGGCGGTGGCAAGCAAGGACAGTCGATCGCTGTCTCACGACCGCTCGAGTGTATTCTTCTTTGTTTCTTGATGTAGCCACGCGTTTGGAGGAATGATTCCGATACTTGTCGCTTCAATGAAAGCTTTGGAGGGTATGGTAATTGGAAGAATTCTGGGTCCACTTCTGTTTCGCTGATGTTGAAAATTACACAAGGCTCGTCGGGAGGTGTATTTCCAGGTGCTTGAGATGTCATAGCACTGGAAAGCTAGAAACTAATGGCAGAGATGACAATGAGAGCGAAGCAGACAAGACTTTTGTTGACCGATACGAGTACTCGATAGTCGGATGACTCTTGTTACTTTAATAGCCTAGTGAGAAGTACGGTACGATCAGCAAGAACATGCTGGTGCCGCCAATGACCAAAGTCCTTTACTTGTACCAATGAACTCCACCAATGGAGTTCGATCGAAAGATACCAGATTGTTGATGCAATCGTATGGAATTGACTAAACAACAATTTGTGTGGTTAGTGGCAGTTTGGAAGTCCAGCGAAGCAATCTGGAGCAGATAAGCAGGTCCTGCACGCTGCACACGCACGCGAGAGAAGCGTGCACCTCGAGCGTTCCTGGTAAGACTGGCCTATGAGAGTCACCCGTCATACATCAGTGCCATGGTAAAGACCGCTGCCGTGGTGACTTAGGTGAAGAAGTACCGTGCCTATTATCTTCAATGGGCGACACCCTGCAGGCTAGAGGCATGATCGTCATGATTACCACCACGGAAGTTATACTGCATGATCAAACAGCATGGATCTAGCGGGTTGCGGAAAATTCGAGTGCGAAGAACCTGAGAGACCGCAGAGAATGGTGTGATATCCTGAGTAGCTCACTGACAGTAACTACTGCCTAGCACTGGGCAACGGCCAGATGATCAATTGAGGGGTGTGAACATCAGCTGCAGAGACGTTGCACCTTGAATAGCCGTTAGCATCGATGGAACGTGTATGCCTTCGATCGTCATAGTCGTCGTCGTCGTCAGAAGCATCCTTGGAAGAGGTCCGAAGATTCCAATTGGAAGCAAAGATGTGGTTGTGGTTTGGCTGTGGAGAAACTTGGGAGGTGGAAGAAGCCGGCGCTAACATCGCGGCAGGTCGACGCGACTTGCCTTGATGACATAATCCTAGCGTGTCCTTGTGCAAACAGGTCAAACATGCTGTGATGACACCACCATTCCGACTTTCGCGGTTCGCGAATCGAACACGTCCGTCCATGTCACGATAGTCTTCAAAGGCTCGTGATGCCGCCTCGAATATTACCAAGAGGGCCCAGGGCTCTTTCGTCACGATCGGCGGTCTGGGTCCATCTGCGGCCTCAGCGGAGGTCTGCTTCAAGCTCCGCAACTGCGCCAGAGGTCTACGATGTCGTCTGCGTAGGAGGCGGCCCGGCAGGATTGAGTCTTCTGACAGGACTGAAAGCGTCGCCAATTACAAGTGGGCTCAAAGTTGCGCTCATCGAGGGACAAGATCTACACAAAAGTCGACTGCCACAAGATGCGACTTTGGAGAGCTTTTCGAATAGATGCAGCTCCCTCACTCCAGCTTCTGTGAAGAACTTGCAGGGTACGAATAAACGTGTTAGATGTTCAACAGTTCTCCTCTGACATGCGCGGTGTAGAAATTGGAGCATGGGCGCATGTCAACACACCCCGAGTGCAACCATACCAAGAAATGCAAGTCTGGGACGGCGTCACCGATGCACGGATATCCTTCGATTGGCATACAGCGAAACCTCTCCTCACGCCTCGCAACCCGTCGCAGCCTACAACAATCGCCTACATGATCGAAAACGTCAACACGGTCACCGCTCTACTAAGCCGGCTCGAACAACTGGGTGGTGTCGATTTCTACACATCTACAAACGTCAACTCGATAGATCTGGGTACGGATACAGACAAGATGGACTTCTCGTCGTGGCCAATCCTCACGCTGTCCAATGGGAAGACACTGGCTGCTAGGCTATTGGTTGGGGCGGACGGTGCGAACAGCCCCGTGCGGACATTTGCAGACATTGAGTCACGAGGCTTCGACTATAGCAGACATGGTGTGGTGGCTAGTCTGAAGCTCGAAGGGCAAGGTTGGGGCGGTCCAGACCACAAGATTGCATACCAGCGGTTCTTGCCAACCGGCCCAATCGCTATGCTGCCACTTCCAGGCAACATGTCGACACTCGTATGGAGTACCACACCGGAACGTGCTGCGAAGCTCAAGGCACTGTCACAGGCCGATTTCGTTGCAATGGTCAACGCGGGTTTCCGACTTTCGCCAACAGACCTGGAGTACCTACACACCCTCTCATCCGGACAGGCAGAGGAGGTAGCATGGCGAGAGAAGCATACGCCCGTCGACGAACACGCGATACCGATGCGAGTAGCACACGTGCAAGACGGCACAGTCGCGTCCTTCCCACTTCGAATGCGGCACGCCGATACCTACACTGGTGAACGAGTCGCACTGGTTGGCGATGCCGCGCACACCATACATCCACTGGCAGGTCAAGGTCTCAACCAAGGCCAAGGTGATGCTGCAGCGCTTGTACGGACGATATCACATGCAGTGCAGACGGGACAAGACATCGGATCGACATTGGCGTTGGAGAGCTATACCAGTGAACGGTATGCGGAGAATAATGCAATGCTGGGCGTGTGCGATAAATTGCATCGTCTGTATAGCGTCGAATCGGGTCCGCTCGTAGGGCTACGAAGTCTCGGATTGAGAGCAGTCGATGCAATGGGCCCGTTGAAAGGTTTCTTCATGAGCCGGGCTGCTGGCGGATCGTAGGATTCTGTACCTGTATCTGTATCTGTATAAGTGTCTGTATATAGGCTGCCAACGCAGCACCAACCCAACATTTTCACACGACAATCATTCCCGAAATGCTGTTCCGCGCCTCTCTACTGCTTACCTATCGTCCCGAAGTTCCTTGCAAAGAGCCCCACAAATAATCTAGCACTACGGCACCTTGAGGAAACGTTAAGAACAGACTTGTCCTACCTCAAGCGGACATCGGATTCGCAGCGAGCTTTCATCATCGACCATGGCAGACCATCAAAACGAAATTGAGACGTTCGGCAGCAACGACGACTTCTGGATCTTTGGATACGGGTATACCTGCCTATGCGTTTCGAACACGTTTAGCCGAAAAGCTAACGCCTCGGTCGTAGGAGCTTGATATGGAAACCACCGCCACACTACGGTACGGCCCGAACATGGCATATGGCGAAAAGCAAACATGCCATCTTGACTTCTGTCTCAAAGAGAGTCATTCCTTGATCTGACAGTGAAAATCAGATCAGCGAATTCCCGGATACATTGAAGGATACGTGAGGAGATTTTGGCAGGTATGTGTTTTTCCTTGGCTGGTGCCAGATATGGCACGATATGGTACGATAAAAAATGGTTCTTGACTGACGATCGTAGGCGAGGTACGGATGGAGACTCTCCAACTGAATCGTGGAGAAGCGGGGTTGGAGTAATGGCTAATACGGAGGTGCTACAGTGAAGATCACCGCGGTACGCCCGAAGCTCCGGGACGCGTTGTCACGTTGATCGATAAGGCGCATTGGGAGACTTTGACGGATACTGTAAGTTCTCGTTCGTTATTATTCGATCTTGCTCAACTTGCAGCTATATGCCCAGATCTGCCTATGCAAGAAGGCCTGGTGCTAAGAAGAATAGCATGAGTCCACCGAACGCGTCTGGGGCGCCGCATACCACATCCCAGCTTCGAAGGTGCAAGAAGTACGCCAGTACCTTGATATTCGCGAGATAAACGGGTATTCGATCCAATTCACGCCGTTCCATCCTGCTATCAGCACTTCAGAGGTCACGTCTCCGCCGCACGATTCCGAGCCGACTGAAGCTGAAGCAGGCATGCGGGCTGGCATCAAGGCCACTAATACCATCGCCGTCAGAGAGGAAGCGGGAAGTGTTAGGTGTTTGGTGTATATTGGGTTACCAGAGAATCCGCAGTTTTTGGGTGCGCAGGATCCAGATGCGTTGGCGAGGAAGATTTTGGAGAGTATGTGTTATCTCATTGCTTTGTCTTCTTGAGATGTCTCGTCTGCCATGGTTTGTTATACTGACTCTATCACAGGCAAAGGTCCGAGTGGCGAGAACAAAGAGTACCTCTACAACCTGGAGACTGCACTGCTTGGTTTGAGCTACAATAGCGGAGATGCTCATGTGAGCGACTTAGTGAGGCGATGCAAAGCGCTGGAGAAAGAAGCTGGAATCGGGAATGATCACGGAGACGGCGGTGCCGAGGGGTTGTACAGAGTAGGAAGCACCGAAGAGCAAGAAGAGGTCGAAAAGTAAACTCAGAAGGCAACGGACAAGTCCGTAATGTAACATTGCATCCGTGGATGTGGCGATACGCACGTATACAACAACATCAAGCCAACCGAGGCTTCTGCGAAAGTCGCTGGTGATTATGATTACGAAGCAGGCTAGCCTGCATGTGACCAGCCACAACGCCAGATATATGCATGATGCGCTTAGAATATACAAGAAGAGAAGGTTGGAGACTATGCCCATGCGCCGACTAGTGCCATTAGCAACGCCCCTGCTACGACACTGGCACAGGCCTGTAGTCGCCGCTTCCCCTGTAACGTCACGTAGCTTTCGTCGCTCAAGAAATCTTCAGCAAGGAGCTCCACCAAGCCAGCGAATAGCAACAAGCCACTGGATATGGCGTTCATGAATCCCACGGTTAGTAAGCCAGCTTCACTTGCTGGGTCGTACAGGGTGTGTATAGCCAAACCTATTGCCTGGCCAATGGGTGTGGTGGTTCCGTAAGCTAGAGCCATTAGCCACGGTTTCGGCGATCCGGCTGGAAAGCGAATGGCGCTGATTCTGGAGCCGAGTGCGAAGCCTTCGAAGGTTTGGTGGAAGGAGATGGCTATGAGGAAGACGATGAAGGCGGTGCCAGTGGCGACCGAGAGCGCCATACCTATGAAGACGGAGTGGAAGAGGATTCCAGCTTCGAGCAGTAGACATTGCAAGAGCAGTTTCTTGTTCTGGGCTTCCGTTTTCTCCACATCTTCAGAGGATTCGCCGCCAGGTTGGTGGGCATGATTGTGGGCATGAGGGCCGGGAAGCAGGCGAGACTCGTCTTCTGAGTTCTCCCCATCTTGACGGGCGAGCTCTTCCCTGCTTATCTCAAGATCTGAGTCATTGTCGTCGTCAATGGACTTCCGGCTTATCGAATCATTAGGCGTCATCGGCGATGCCAGAGAGAAGGACGGTGATCGGCCTGCCATGAGATTGGCCGAAGATTCCACATCGTGCAGCATGATGCCCGGTATGTGGCCATTCGCTCCTGGTGTGCCGTTGCTGAACCTCCCATAGCTATGGCTTCTCTTGTGGCCCGGGCGCGCAGCCGCAGCGTGATCGTCAAGGCCTAGGTTTTCGTAGCCAGTCGAATGCGAATGGCCTGCTCCCCTCGATGCGAAGAACATCTCCACGCCCACTACTACAAAGACTGATGTCATGGCTATTAAGCCCGGCATGGCCGAGTAGCCCTTGTTCCAGAACGGGGGTAGACATGGGTCGGTGAGGGACTCGAAGGCGGTAGGCAGGAGATGGACGAAGGCAGTCGCGATCAGGACACCCGTGCCGAAGTGTCTAGATATGAAGAGGAACTGGTGGGGAACGGGTATCGAAGGAAAGCGCTTGACGACCACGGGGAAGGAGCAAGCTGTGAGACGGTCAGCAGTGCATTGGAAGGTATGCGAAGAAACGTACGAACCCGCAGTGCTAAGTGTAAGTATTAAAAACAAGGCGAAGACATGTATGGGTGTGTTGTAGTAGCCCTTTGCCCCTTTGCTTCCGCATTCTGGTCGCTCATCGTTGTCCTGCTGTCTTCGGAGCAATTCCGCGTGGAGGACATGCGCAGGTATTTCCGAAAGGCCTATGTTACAATGACGTGGTCAGTATACGAGCGCCACAGTCAGCAGAATAAGCAGCCATGTCCTACCTGCTAGAATGCCGTCTGCCTGCATGGCGGTTGTTGAAAGAGCTTCCGAGCATCAAGGTACGCGCGGTTCCGTCGCGCTTGCCCAGTAGGTGCCGGGGTCCGGAGCCTCTATTGTTCCTCGGCCTTTCACCTATTCACGTCCTCGTCGAGTCCGCATTCCGACAGATTCATTTCCTTTCGGACTGCAAACCTATTTGTACGTGTGTTCGGGGGTCCAACATGCACTCTGGACAAAAAAGTATTTCCGAACGCGCCGAAAGCCAGGGGTGCGTCATACCTGGTATATCGCGAACCTCAGATGTCATGCTACCGACAATCGAAGATCTAGTATCCATACAAGGTCTGGGCCCACGCTTGAGAGTCTGCCTTGTATCATAGGAGACTACCGTGCCCCGGCTCCTGTTAGCATCGGTTGTGGCGTCTTTCATGTCCATCTCCAGTTTTCTGGACAGCAGGTCCTGTAAACATCACGCAACGTTAGCCACCGGCCGTGGCCGGTGCTATTTTTGATCCTTCGGTAACAGCGATCCGCGAGCTCCATTGTCTACATATATAGACAGAGACCCTGCGTTGTTCACCGTGTCGTGGGACTATCTGGCGTACGGGTTTGGGCTGGCGCAGCTGCATCATCATTCGAGAGATTGGCATCGGCGCAGGCACCCCGTCACACCCGACTTCGCTTCTGCAGCCTAACACGAATCGGGTCCTTGATAGTTTCACGTCTCGCGCCCCTCCATCGCCTCCAGTAACACCAAGGACGATACCGCCGCAGCCCAACGTCGTCACGGCACATGTCGGTACCAAAATGTTGACCCGCGAGCATGGACTGGGAAAGTCTGGACTAGTCACCACGCGCAACGTCGTCCCGGCTACACCCTGCTAAGCCCCACCATCTACATCCTCTCTGAACAGGACAATACGGCATATTGCTAGTTCTGTAACGGGAAGAACCGCTGGAGGGCCTGAAGGAGCCACCAAGGGGAGAACGGGTGGCTCTGACCGACAATGTCTGATCAGCGAGACTTTTTGTTCGTCGACGCAGCTCAAGCGAAGACGTCTCGCCAAGGTCGTCGCAATGCTCGTTCTTTTGTCATGCAGAACGCCCGCAGGAAAAACCCATGGTCGACAAGCAAACATGCTGCGAAGCAAAGGAAAACTGGAAGCTCGGAAAGCGCAAGTCCTAACAGTACATGTGCGTCTACGTCAAACAAGGCGACGCCAAGCCCTCCAATTGTTGCGAACAGGTCTGATTACTTTTCTTCCCCAGAGTCTGAAGATTATGCGATAGCGAAGAGGGACGTTTGCCCAGAATGTCAGATTTTTCTGTGCCGCCCGGGTGAGGGATTCTGCCAAAGATGTTTGCTGGTCAAGCCTGCGGCGCCTGCAGAAGACCCAAATAATCAGCTTTTCGATCCTTTTCGGACTTCATCCGTCGAAGTCACCCGCAGCGTATCGGAATTGTTGAAGCATTGTAAGTGACTGCCTCTGCATCTCTCCTCCATCAAGACTTTCCAGTTTGCTGGGTTTGTGGCACGCCGACTCTGTACAACGGCTTGAAGAGTGCAAGGCCTAGATTTCATTCGATTGCATGGCGCCAAACATCTCGACGACTGATGGTATTCGTTTTCGTACGCTGACTTGAACTGTATAGTTTCCACGGAGATGGCGCCTGGCATCATCGCAGTCGACGTCCGGCATCGATCTACCCTGATGAAGTCGGACTGGTTCGGCACAGCGATAAGTAATCCAGGCTTCATGCATAGTCTGCTTGCTACGATCGCGCTGCACGCCTACGTGTTCGGAAAAGATACCATGGATGCTGTCTTGCACCATCGAGCACAGGCTATTGCTGCTGTCAATGCAGCGATACTGACACCGGATGGAATCTCTAATGCAAATATCGGTGCAGTCTTCAACTTACTCACGATAGAAGAGGGTCTGCATCTGCCACAATTCGACTTGCACGAGGACCATGCAGTCCAACTCGATATCCACAGGAGAGGGCTGCAAAGAATGGTGCAGCTGCGTGGAGGACTAGGAGCAATCAATACGAACCGCATTCTTCAAGCCTTCATGCTTTGGTGTGTAACTTCTACTCCCGCGTTGCCCGGAACCGGTTTGGCATGTGCTTACTGAGCATCAGGCATTCGACGGCTCACGCTATCCACGATTTCCAAGCGCCAAGCCCCTCTACATTGGATTTCATCAGCACAGCAGGCTTTCCGCGCCATCCACCAGGTTATGAATCAAGCATTTCCCAACATCTGACTGATTACTGTCGGAGCGCAGGTCTCAAAGAGTCGCTTAATGCCCTGGTGGAACTTGTACTTTTCCTGATTGCCGATCTGAATGTCTGGTTCAGCGATCCCGAAAGTCCTCTGGACCCTCTCGACATTCAGAACTTTGCATGCGTCTTGGAATGCTCTCTGCTAACATGGCTGCGCAAGAATGAGCATCTTGTCACTCCCCTCGAAGACGCACTCTGCGTTGCATTACTCATCTTTACGGTGCGCACGACAGAAGCGATGAAGCAACAGTCCGATGTACACCTGCTTCACTTTGCAGCAAGTAAGCGGCTTGAGAAAGCGCTGAACTGCACCATCCGTACCGAGTGGCAGCATTGTCCCGACCTTTTACTCTGGATTCTCTCTATCGGTGCGATATCAGCGCAACCCTCGCCAGACAGCACCTGGTTTGTGTATCAAACCTCGCTCGCCTGTGCCGAATTCGAGATTTTATCAGCGGAAGCGCTTCTCGAACGACTCCATCTCTGCGGCTGGGTTAGCTACAAGCTCAACGACGCTGTGTGTCAGCTATGGGCCAGGGTTGTGAATCTCAGGTTAGATGACCGTACATTCTTGCCTATGCATTCGCTTGCTTATACTTGAGTTTGTCTTGTACGTAGGCTCGCGCCCTTCTTCGAAGCGCCTTTGAAAGCTGAAGACGCCAACAGCCCTGTTGGCCCGTTGCAACACCACGTTGCCGAGCCCGATCTCAACGCTTGGGAAAGTATCGACTGGGCTGCCCTTAATTTGGGCCTCGACGACGCGAACCAAGGACACGCAAACAACCCTGGCAATGGAGGCGCATCGGCGGAGCCGCAAGGCTCTGGAGTACCAGACGACCCATCTTATGCTTTCGGGAGTGGCTACGGATTTACATGTATGCACAACTTTCGAGCGCTCTAAACTTCTACTAATACCCGCGTTGCTGGGTGCTAACCTTGGCGAATCCACAGGGCCTACGACGCAACATCCTTATGCGCACTGGATGAACGGATCGCACTACCATCACGAACACTGAGGCAGACTTTCGGCGACTGTCGTTCTCGCCTTGCTGTGTACACACCGGCACTTGGCCGATCTTTCGGCAGGACTTTGGCTTGGAATCAGCTCTGCATTGGACATTGGCGAGTGTCATGATGTCATCAGCCTCATCTCCACTGCCACACGTGGCCCAAGCGATCTACTAGGAGGGCTTGCCTGGTTTTCACAATGCGCTTTGAGAGTTGGCGATTGGAATGGGACGAGTGTCAATATCGCCTTGCACGTGCGTGAGGAACGAGTTGCGCGATGCTGAGAGTTCTCGAGCTCTTGAGAGATTACCTTGGGCTCGTCAGACTGAGCCCGCTGCATTGTAGCTACGTAACAAGTGTGTGGCTCATGTTGATGATTCTACCTTGCGATAGTCGTGGACGAGCTAAGTGACGAGGCAAAACAACGCAATAACGTGTCTTTCTCTTTCCTTATTCTTCATCTGCCATCGGCGCGCCTAACCGTATTACACTATCTCCGCACTTACTGTGTATTGGATAGTAAAAGGGCTCTAAAGCCGTACGTGACGGTGCTCATGACCCACCAGACCACGAGCACCGCGAGTGCACTAGCTAAGATCTGCGAAACTTCTAAAACGCTGTTCATCCTGATCTCGCTCTCAAAATAGCCGTCGTCTGCAGGGAAACAACCGTGTTGCTGGAAGTGTTCTAGCAATTCGTCCTTTTCAGCCCATCGCTCATAGAGCCAGTGATCAAAGGCCCCATCGTCACCAACAGGAATGCTGTTGGCATCAAAGCGACGCCAGTGTATGTGAGCTATCGGAGCTTTTTGACTTTTGATGTAAAGACTTTTGAGACTGTAAACATCTTGTCCAAATTCACCGGGACTAAACCTGGTTAGATGGAACAAACTCAGTGTAGAATAGCGACTTACGGGATGCCCTCATATGCGATAGTGCAATCATACATCCATTGCACTGACGGATTCAACCCCTCCAAGCAGATCTGCAAGCCCCGAGTCCTTGGTAGCAAGACGTGCCGAAGGTCAGGCATATGCATCTTCTTCGCCCAAACACTGCTCATTTCCCGCGTATTTCTTGACAGATTCGTCCCCTCGGGAAAGATAAGCAACCACATTGCCTGTTGTAACGTGACATCCTGGAGGTGGCTCATGCGGTGTTGAAACCGCGGTCGGTCCGTTTCCCAACGTCGAGAGAGAAAGACCCATGAAAAGAACTGCATCCCTGGACCTAGAATTGGAATTCTTTGGAGCGAGTCCTTGAGAACTATGAATAGATGGCCATGATGCCGAGTGGTATACGCAGACCACCAAAGAAAGAGCCAGTCCGTATATATCTAGAGATCTTAGTTATGCTACAACATTTCATGCGATGTCAGAGGAGGTTTAGCGTACTTGATGATTGGCGACTAAAACGAGACGACTGGGAAAGTCTAGTTGAACTTGACCGCTAGAGGCCTTTCGTATTTGACCTCTGACACTCGAGTCACCACAGATCTTCGCCGAGCAAGGAGCGATCCGTTGGTTGAGGCCGAAGAGAAGAAGTGCAGTGGACTCCTTTACTATTGCTTGCCAAGCATAGAACCACTTCCGATTGAGCCAATACATAGGGACACCGAGCCATTGCTGAACGTGTAGACTAAAAATATGGTAAGCCCGTAAATCTAGGCACTGAACGTATGTGTTCATATCTTACCAGACTGCACTTGTGAAAAAGCACAAAGCAAACAAGATGGCCCGGGCTATTTGTACGGTTTCGGCTTTTGACAGCAGTGGCTTTTTCTTTGGATCCGCATGTAACGATGAGTCTGGATGACTAACTTTCGAGCCTTGCTCGCCGTTGCTTTCTGCAACACTTGATCGTGCACTCGCATGAGACATTGTCCAGGATGTGGTCGGATGTTGGGACTTGCGTCTAGCACGAATAGAAACGATGTTACAAATCTGTCTTTATCGAAGAGGAAAGGCGAATGTAGGTACTTTGCATCCAGAGAGCCGCAAAAGCTCCAAGGCTGAGAGGAGGAAAGCTGTCATCATAGCTGCTAAATGGCATGTATCAAGTCCGATCCCTGACAGCTTTGTGGCGCCTCAATTATATGGTTTTAACAACCGTCGTGTATCCTTCGAGGAGTCCGAGAAGCCCGCAATGTTGATGACAGGGAAGATGCTGCAGATGGCTGAAAAGCGCAGCTCACTGTTGTTGTGTAACATGCCCCTGCCGCTTTGCCGAACGCGACGTGGGGGCGAGATTAAATCTTGGCTAATTTCAGGGACAATCAAGTCCCCGCGCTTCGTTAGCGTCCAGAACCCCTTCTCTACCTAGGTAATGTTTGCCCCGCTATCCGCAGCTTGCTTTGTGCGGTGCGGAGCCTCATCACCAAGCGCTCATATGTATCTGAGGTTCGTAGACCGCTATCACACAGATGTACAAGGAGGCGCACGGATACGTCAATCTGGAATCGTTGGCGCAAGTTCGTTCATTCTCGTGTACGTTTTGTGTAAATAACATCGAAGAGTTCAGTATTAACGCCTTGCTCTCTTACAATACAATGAGTTACGGCCTCCAGAAGAGCTGAACCGCATGAGATCCTTTATTTCCACTTTTTTCGATGTTCCGGCGACGACACTCCGAGTGCCATGCGACTAGAGGACTAGTCGCTCGAGATAGTACCCATGCGCTGGAAAGTCGGTCGTCGTGAAAGTGCTTGATCGTCGTCCAGGGACACTGTCTCACTGATCTCCGTTCCGAATGTCGACTTTGTCGTCAGTGACGGCCTTAGTAAAGGCTGTTCGACGGTATTGGTGCTTTCCAACCCTAATTCCAGATTATTGAATTCATAGACGCCATCGTCCCCTTTGGTTTTGATAACGGCTCGAGCAATGTCGTATGGGGAAGTTAGAACGCCTAGGAATCGCGCCGGCCATGGTGAGCGAGTTGTGATGCGACGCCGGTCTAGAAATACGTTGCCGCCTAGTTCCACCTGGATCTTACGCCTTGTTGGCTTAGCTGCATCATCTAGGCTGATCATAAAGAGTCTAGCCAAAACATAGTAAGCTTCTTGATCTGTATCAGCTACGAAATGCAACATTGGGTCCGCTGTTTCGATGCCGGCAACAATCCAAGATGTAATTGCGCGACTGAAAACACCTGCCCCGAGGACGCATGTCAAGATAAATGTAGCTATCGCAATAGAAAGTAGTTGGACTGAAGCAAAGCATGCAGTACCAACAATGAACACGGCGATGCTAGAGATCTTGCTAAGCGAACGCGTGAATGTTCTCCGCCAGTTATGTGAGTGACTTGTGACAGAGACCTGGACGAACAGTGTGTTGATAGCGTCCGCGCGGCGCTGTTGCCGACCAGTGAACTTCACAGTCCCTGTCTTAAGTGACTTCAGCTGCTTCAGGGCAGTTTTGACATTGTCCGTCTCATGTTGCTGATCGGGGATGTGGTTGGTGATATCATCTCCACCTATAACGGTGATGTCGTAGGGGACGTCTGAGAGACATAGCCTCCATTGTTTCTCGAAAGGTAGCTGCACGTAGTTGTCGATAGCGGCGCTTAATATGACTGAGTCTTTGTCAGTAAAACTTGCCAACCAAGTTCTGTAGCGTGACTTACCCATCATGTACCACAAGTGGACCCACCATTTCGATATACACCACCACGGAAGAACAGCTCCTAACTCCACGACAATCATTGCGACCTGAGCAGAGAGTAGGAGGATCGACATTCCCGTGATCCCAACCAGAATGTACATCTTTGGGACCTTTCTTTGTGTCTCGCTCTGCAATTTCCGCTGGACTCTTCTTAACAAGATGTCTGCCCGTTGCTTTATTCTCTCTTTTTCGCTATCCTCAATCGTCTTTGGCACTTCGAGACTACTGTTCCACGCGCGCAAGTCTCCCGTTATATTCTTCTTCATGAAGGCACTTTCGTAGTCTTTGATCTTTACGGGAAGAATTGCCCCTCCAAAGGAACATGCCATTGCTAAGAAGCCTCCGAAAGGGATCATCGTGAGCAGACGCCAGATCTCGTTCGTAGGGGTTCCAAGTAGAGCTCCAATTGTAGGTAGGAGTGCGAGAACGCCAGCCGCACCATTGTACTCCGCCTTTCGGATTTCGTTGAGATTGTTTGCGATAGCGCTTTGTAGACGGGAATAACATACGTAGGTCTTGTACGGACCGCCACCATCGGTTCCTGAGCGAATGCACCTTCCACGATTAACCCAGTCTTTGAATTGAAATCTCAACTGTGCGTTGCCAACGTAATTATCCGTGATTGTACTGCAGTTGAGAATTGTTTCGTTGAGCCACTCAGATGGTATCTCTTGTGCTATCACTGGACATAATAGACACAGTACCAATAGGATCGGAACGTGCCATTTCAGAAACAGCCGAATGTAGTGTATGATACGGCGTGAGGGTGACGAGGCGGTACGAGCGAGGTGGTACGTAAATGAGGGATATGTAGCTGTGTCGGGTGATTGAGCCGACATCTTCAGTGGTGGATGTTCAGTTCTCCTGTCCAAAGATTTTTGCGAAGAGTTTGTTCGTGCCCAAGTATTTTTGGCGTGCTTGGGATATGAAGGATTGTGCGTTCGCGGCAGAAGCAGACAAAAAGATGCGATCTGTACGTACCTAACACATCAGCCTGACCTCCGGAAGCTGGCACTGCAGCCCCCAACTTTCCAGTGTCGATGAAACCCTCTAGTGAAACGTTTGAGCCAATCTCATTTATCCCGGATTGAAGATGCTGTGGCTGCTGACATCTCGGGTGCACGAACTGCTCCACTCGCTATCAGGTATCACGCACATACCGCTCGTATGCTCTAGACAACACAAAAGGTGCGCCATTTCTAACTTTAGCTACACGCATTACAACCGATAGATACAGATCGGCTCTCACCTTCCAATCGCGGCAAACAGTGATTAGGAGAAGCAAGGCTGTTACTAAGATAGTGGGATAATGCGTAGGAAGCATGCATCATACCCTGCCCTTCACCGGTCGATTCAGCCAGTAACAGGTACTGGCCAAGACGGTCTTCTGCATGCGCCTTTTACCTAAGTACTGGGGGGATACAAACGTTGTCGCCAAACGATTACGTGTCACTGGCGTTAAATTCACACTCCCCGACTCCTTTTATGTATGCAAACTACGTTCAATATTCCTGCCCAGCAACTATGTCAGCCCACAAATCAACGCGGAACGCAGTCCTCTGTACTATTCACGAGATCGAAAGCTGGCAGCTCGAAAATAAGTATCTCATCGGCCATTATCGGAGGGCGTCTCACTCATACCGCGACTGCTTCACTAGTCTTGGATATCTACACAACCAGACAAGCAACATTTACACGCACTTGCTTGGAACTCTTGTGTTCCTAGCTTGGGCTGTACAAACGTATAACGACGTTCTGAAGAGATATCCAACATCCGACTTTAACGACTTCCTCGTCTTTGGGGTCTTTTTCACTTGCGCATTGAGCTGCTTCGGATTTAGTGCTTGCTTCCACCTATTCATGCATCACTCTGCGGAAGTTAATCAGACTTGGCTGCTGTTCGATCTCTATGGCGTTTTCGCCTTGATTGTTGCGACGATCTTCTCTGGTACCTACTATGCTTTCTATTGCGAACGCCTATGGTGGAAAGTCTACTCAGTAGGGGTTCGTTGTTGCCCGCCCTACAAGTGCTGCACAGAATTAACAAAGCAATGAGCAGATTCTCTCCATAACTTTCGCATGCGCTGTCTTCTGCACGAAACCTCAGTTCAGACACCCAAGATGGCGGAATGTGCGCGCGTATCTGTTCATCTCCATCGGCTTCTACGGTGTCCTTCCAATGACGCATTTGGCGGAGAAGTGGGGTAGACCCAAGGCCAACGAGATAATCGGGTGGAATATGATGTTTGTTGAAGGTCTTAGTTACGGCGTTGGTGCAGCGATATACGCAGTAAGTGAAACTCCTCGAAATGGCTCGTAATTTTTAGTTGACTCACATAGTTTCGCATCCCTGAACGATGGAGGCCTGGAAAATTCGATATTTGGGGCGCGTCGCATCAGATTTTTCATGTCGCTGCTGTTCTTGGAGCTGTACTGCATTACAAGGGACTCCTCCGCGGATTCGACTATAGCCATAGTCCAACGTCGCGGGAATGTTAGGATAGCTCATCAGCTGAACAATGGCGATTGTGTCGAGACGAGCCGTAGATACCAATCAGTGCAGTCGATACGATGATTGACCGCATGAACAGCTGATAAAACGGGCTCGTGCACGCTGCCATTTTCCGTTTCCGGTGTAAGAGGCGCGTGGGAGACATCTGGAGTTTCGCTTGTCCTTGCCCGATGCATACATGCGTACATAGGTATGACCGTCGCTAATTGATGTGATACGGGCCGGGTAAAGCGCACCGGTCGTGATTGGCTTGCAGCTGGTAGCGAATGAGATGTGTTACTTAGGGCCCCCACTATGGGCTTTCCCGCACTTACATCGCTCGTGGGAATACGTTTCTAAGGTTCTAGAAACCACATCCTTGGGTCGACTATACCTAGGTAGTATCGAGAATAAAGTTTTGTATAGACTTGTAGTCGAGGATATGCTCATACTAGCAGTCCACAATTCATCAGTATTCAACGCGATAGGTAAGCACGCGTTTTCCGAGACGGGATATCTGAACACTTCGATGCTTCGGTTAAAACACTGCTACTGATGACTGGCAGGTGCGTCCAAGCAATCTTAGCGCTATCGATTCAACCGTGGACTAACCCGGATTTGGATCTGCAGAATAACATCCCATTAGGTGGAGAAGCGCGTGACGCCGACTGCCTTTGCATGTGTATGTAATTTAGGAGCTCTAGACAGTTTCAGCCCTGTCCCGACGCAAGCAGTAGGTAAGCGCCTCCAGCCTAGTTTGCAGCCTGGCCTTCCCTCACGCTGACCCGTCAAGGCTGCACCGTATTCGGCCGTGCTGACCATAACGATCGATGCAAGCCCTCTTATCCAAAACTTCTAATCCATTCGCATTATAGTGACTTCTTCGAATTATCGACAAGATTTGTAGGTATCGTATCAGACAGGCACGGTACCACAGCAGAGAGCTTTGTAGGCTCTTAGTTCCGTGAGCACACCTACTTGGGTAGGTATCACTCCCCCACAATGCGAAGATTTTATGTGCTGCTCAACTGCTAACCGCTATATGACCAGGCTCTCTTGCGCTGCGCCGCACCGCATATTCACGATTCTAAGTCGACCAATACTGTCGACTTCGTTATGGAAGATGCGACCACTCGCTACGAAGGGCAGGACACTCGAACCACAAGTCATCGCGAGCTATACGGATGGTATTCGTACGGCCTTGCTGCCGAAGTCTTCACTGTATGCGGAGTCGGTACGCTGTCGAAACCCTCTTCGTCTGAGCTACATCTGATAAATTTGTGCTACAGGCTCGTTCTTGCCTTTGACGCTCGAATCTCTGGCACGCGAAGTTGGAGTGCTTCAATTCGATAAATCAACGCCTTGTGTTCAGCATGAGTCCCCCTCGACCTCGCCGACGCTTCATACAAGGGACGAAAACCACTGCATTGTCCAGCTATTCGGCCACGAACTCAATACCTCTAGCTTTACGCTATACTCCTTCTCACTGGCGATCATAGTACAGACGCTTGTCCTGATATCGATAGGTGCTATAGCAGATTATGGTATTACCGACCTCACTGTACAATGTTGTGAACGTGAGCTAATCACTTTCGCAGGCAGTAACCGTAAAAGGCTCTTGCTCATTCTGAGCTTCACTGGCTCTACATCTTGCATGCTGTTCATCTTTGTGTACCCCAGCATCTTTCTAGTTGGACTGTTTCTGACGATCGTGAGCGTTGCTAGCCTTGGCTCCTCATTTGTCTTGCTGAACTCATTTCTTCCGCTTCTCGTAGCGAATCATTCATCTATACGCCAACAGCAAGAGTTCCACTCTGTACCACTTGACGATGTACTCTCAGGCTCCGAGGACAGCGATGACGGCCACGATGACGATGACGACGCCGACGCTCCTGACAACGAACGTCTAGTTTCAGACAGACTCTCCGTCGATGCCCTTCTCAGTCGGCTACCGACAATGACCACATTAGGAGAAGTGTCGCCTTCGTTAAAACTTTCCAACACGATATCGGCGAAAGGCATTGGCATTGGATATGCTGCGTCGGTTCTTGTTCAAGTTGTCAGTATAACCATCATAATTCTCTACCGCAAGGCCAAAGCTTCTGGTTCAGAGATCTCAACAACCATGCCCCTGCGCACTGTCTTGTTTGTAGTGGGCTTTTGGTGGGCTGCATTCACAGTACCTACTGCATGTTGGCTTCGTCGTCGCCCGGGACCACCATTACCCTGGAACGTCGGCAACAAGAAGAAACAAGGAGGAATCGTCCCAGGCTTTCGCTACTTGCTCTTTGCATGGGTCTCTCTATGGCGAACCATACTAGTCGCTGTGCAACTGCGCGAAGTCCTCATATTCCTCCTAGGATGGTTTCTCTTATCCGACGGTATCGCAACAATTACCGGGACTGCAATCCTGTTTGCCAAGGTTGAGTTACAGCTAGGTGCCGCGGCTATAGCACTTCTATCCATAACAGCCACTGCATCAGGCATCATCGGTGCCTTGTGTTGGCCCATCATAGCCCGCTACTGGAAGCTTAAGCCGATATCCATTCTCCTAAGCTGTATATGCCTTTTCGAGCTTATTCCTCTTTATGGATTGCTTGGCTTCGTCCCGTTCATCAAGTCGCTAGGCTTTCTCGGCTTACAGAAATGGTGGGAAATCTACCCTCTTGGCGCTCTTCTTGGATTCATCATGGGAGGCATCTCGTCGTATGCTCGCTCGATATTCGGTACTTTGATCCCGCCTGGAATGGAAGCAGCGTTCTACTCTCTTTATGCTGTTACAGACAAAGGCAGTTCTGTTATTGGTCCAGCCGTCGTAGGCCGTATCATCGACATCACGGGCTCCATTAGAATGGGTTTTTGGTTTCTTGCATTTCTTATGATATCTCCTGCGCCTTTTTTCTGGTTTGTAGACGTCGAAAAAGGCAGGGCCAACGGACTGGCCATGGCGCAGAAGAGAAGCATACCCAGCGCAGATGTTTCCAACACCCCTGGGTAAGGTTACCTACTGTTGACTGGGGTCAATACAATGCGGAACTCTCGACATAGGTTCCCCACCTCCCATCCCATCACGCATGCTACTCAGATTCCTGTCACTACGTTCCAGACCTCCCCTATGCTTTCGCCAGCTTAACAACAAGCTCAATTCCCGCCTCACCAAAAACCTCACTAACAACCCTCGGTGGCTTATACGCCTCAAACGCCGCAGAAGCCTGCCCTTTGCTCCCAACACCCGCCACTTCCGTTAGCCTCAAACACGTGAGCTCAGTCAAAAACCCTCGCCCACTCAATTTCATCTCCGCAAACTGCGTTATCCAGTTCAACCCCTTGGGCGGCAGCGCCTGCGGCAAACGCCTAAACTGCGCCCACGCCTCGCCCGTAGCGAAGATAGCCTCGGTGGGCCCACAGAATTGGATTTCTAGCTCGCGCACCGAGGGGGGGACGAGAGTGTATGCGGCTGCGGCGCAACGGTCCTGTTTCTGCCAGATCCACGTTTTCTTGGCGGAGTTGGGGAGGTCGACAAGGTTGTTGTACCAGAGGGATGAAGTTACGCGGAGGACGCGCAGGTTTTTGAGGAAGGTGAAAGAGGGCGAGAAGGCGGGGTAGGGGTGCTCTCTGAAGTTGGCGGAAGGGGGTTCGAGGAGGGAGAGTTGTTTTAGGGAGGAGGGCAGTTCTGGATAAGCTTGCAGGACGTCAATGACGGTTTGAGGAGTAGGCGGTGTGGGATGAAACCATGGCGGTATAATGTCCCTTTGCAAGGCGTACAGGCAGTTGAGGGTTAGGTGCAGTGACTCGGTCTTTTCAGATAGGCGTAGCAGTTTCCCCAGAGCGAGAGGGCTGATTTGGAAGGTCCCAGAGTTGAAGTGTGTGAGGTTAGGGATGGAGTCGGGGTCGGGGTCGAACCAATTGTGAATGATGCGAAACACCTTGATATCAGACTCAGGGCTTTCATGCCAGGGCGCCGCGGTTTCAATCAAGAATGTCTTCAAAGTAGGGATCTGGATGAGTTCACGGAGGATCCTTAACGTCGGTGTCTTCAAAGTGACGGTCTCGATGAGTTCATCTTCGAGTACCGCCCAGAGTTGCTTCATGCAGATGTTCTGGTAAGCATGCCATCTCGAACCCTTCAACCGGTCTTTGACCGTCACCTCGATGCTTCGCACGTTCGGCAGTTTATCGAATATGGTGATGGCTTGCTCGTGGACGAAAAGCGGTAGGCCCCACTCGGCGTCTATCCGAACGTGACGTACATGTTCTGCCAGTTCTGGCGCCTTCTCGATAGCCTGGAGAAACAAGGTAATCGTGTGCTGCCGAGCCGCGACATTACCATATGCCTCGTGCTCCCTGTATTCTTTTGGGATCTGAAAGTCTTCTAGTGGCAGGAAGACCGGAGGTAGTAATGGACGGGGTTCCCGTCGATACTGCAGCGGCTCTTCATCCGGATCCTGCCGATCCTGGCGTGTCGGTAGGTGGCTGACTTCCGCAGCATGCCCGCCTTGAACGAATGGAGGGGCCAGGGTTGATTGTACAGGGAGGTCAATCGACTGGAATAAGAGGCGTTGGGCGGATTTGTGAAAGACTCGGTG